>Ga0209415_10003823_pt1 | contig 27869 bp, 21 predicted proteins | sample PeaSoiSIISIP2007_FD_187696 | JGI IMG/M metagenome (GOLD analysis project Ga0209415, IMG submission 187696) | Peat soil microbial communities from Weissenstadt, Germany - SII-SIP-2007 (SPAdes) (version 2) | ecosystem: Environmental > Terrestrial > Soil > Wetlands > Peat | place: Germany... | reverse complement strand
ATTTCTTGGGGGGTGAAATGCGATTTCCACAGGGGGAGGGGGTGGGGGTACGCGTTTCTGACCGTTCCAATCCAGGTAGGATTGGGCGTAACAGAGGGCTTTCCCTCATCTCTTCATTGTGCGCGTTGCGACGCGAATTGTGCGCAAAAAGCCCTCAACGAGTTTTTGGCGCGGGGATTCAGGATGAGGCTGCTGGGGGCTGGATTGCGGTTGGAGCGGGAACTGGGCGGATTGGGTTCGGAGGTTTCCCAGGTGCCCAAAGGCACCTGGGCCACCCAGCTTCAGTGGTTGAATTTACAGAACCCCGCCACCTGGGCCACCCGCCACCTGGGGCACCCATTTTCTGTGGTTGGTTTACTTCACCCCGGCACTAAGGGCACCCGCCCCTGATTCAAAACCACCCAGCAAACACCGGCTGCCTTAATGGCAAATCATTCCCACTCGATGGTGCCGGGGGGCTTGCTGGTAATGTCGTAGACCACGCGGTTGATGCCGCGGACTTCGTTGACGATGCGGCTGCTGATGCGCTTGAGGACTTCGTAGGGCAAAGGGGTCCAGTCGGCGGTCATGCCGTCTTCGGAGTGGACGGCGCGGACGGCGCAGGTATAGGCGTAGGTGCGCTGGTCGCCCATGACGCCGACGCTCATCACCGGCAACAGCACGGCAAAGCTCTGCCAGATGGTCGAGTAGAGGCCTGCGGCTTTGATCTCGGCGACGACGATCTCGTCGGCCTCTTGCAGCAGAGTCACGCGGTCTGGCGTTACTTCGCCCAGGATGCGCACGGCCAGGCCGGGGCCAGGAAAGGGCTGGCGACCGAGAACGTCTTCCGGCATTTGCAGGTCGCGGCCAATGCGGCGGACCTCATCCTTGAAGAGGTCGCGCAGCGGCTCGATCAGCTTGAGTTTCATGCCCAGCGGCAGGCCGCCCACGTTGTGATGGCTCTTGATGGTTTGGCTCGGACCCTTCACGCTGCTGGATTCAATGACGTCGGGGTAGAGAGTGCCTTGAACGAGCCAGTCTACGCCACCTGAAACCTCGGCAATGCGATTCGCCTCGTCGTCAAAGACCGCGATGAACTCCGCGCCGATGATCTTGCGCTTTTTTTCGGGATCGGTGACGCCGGCCAGCTTGCTCAGAAAGCGCTCGCTGGAGTCCACGGCAACGATATTCAGTCCCAACTTTTCGCGCAGATTGGTTTGCACACTGTGGAACTCGTTCTTGCGCAGTACGCCGTTGTTGACGAAGATGCAGGTCAGTTGCTTGCCGATGGCGCGATGCACCAGCACAGCCGCCACGGACGAATCGACGCCGCCGGAAAGGCCGCAGATGACGTGGCCTTGGCCAACTTTGGCGCGAATCGCGGCCACTGTGCTCTCGATGAAGTGGGCCGGGGTCCAATCGCCAGCCGCGCCGCAAATATTGAAGACAAAATTTTTGATGAGCTGCGCGCCCAGCGGGGTGTGATGCACCTCGGGATGAAACTGCACGGCCCAGATGCGGCTCTGCTCGTTGGCGATGCCGGCCAGAGCATTGGCGGTTTGGGCGATGCGATGGAAGCCCGTGGGCAACTCGAGTGCCTCGTCGCCGTGGCTCATCCAGACGGCCAGGGTCGGTGGCAGGCCCGCAAACAAAGGGGTTGCAGAGTCCTCGATGGTGACTTCGGCGTGGCCATACTCGCGCTTGGGCGCGGACTGCACCTTGCCGCCCAGATGATGCACGATGAACTGCAAGCCGTAACAGATGCCCAGCACGGGCACGCCCAGTTCCAGGAGCTTGCGGTCGGCGGGGGGCGCGTCGGCATCGTAAACCGAAGACGGGCCGCCGGAGAGGATGATCCCCAGGGGGTGAAGCGCCTCGATCTCGCTGAGCGGAGCCGTACAGGGCAGCACCACGGAAAAAACGTTCTGCTCGCGAATGCGCCGCGCAATCAGCTGCGTGTACTGCGAACCAAAATCCAGAATGACGATCGTTTGAGTAGCCACATATCAAGTGTTTCAGGAGTGCGGCCCCGCTGTAAAGACGAACCGCAAGATCAGTTTTTTCGATCTGAGAAGAAATCCGATGTCCCATTTTCAGAGGAGCGATTCTTTCATGGGCGCAATCGAAGATGTTCGCCAGGTATTGCAGGATTCCTTGCGCCCGAGTTGCGCGAAATCCGCAGCCGACTGGAATCGATGGATAAACGCCTGGATGCAATGGAAGATGTGAACCGCATCCGCTTCGAGAGTGTGATTCAGCGCCTCGAACAGATCCAGCAGTCTTTTGCCTTCGATTAACGTATCTCGACTCTCGAAGAAGACAAACGCCGCTCCGCATAACTCCCCAATTCGCATCTTCCCCGCCGCATGATTTACCCTTAATTCGATATGAAACTGACCTCCTCTGTTCTCATTCCCGCTCTGGCTGTGGCCTTTGTCGGCACAGCCTTCGCCCAAACCTCCGCCAAACCGGCAGAAGTTCTGCCCGATGCTCCTGCGGCCACCGCCGCCGCGCTCTCCCATCCCAATGGCCCCAAGGTGGTCTTTGATACCTCGATGGGCCGCATTACCTGCCAGTTTTACCAGCAGCAGGCGCCCAAGACGGTGGCCAACTTCATCGCCCTGGCCGAGGGCACCATCGACTGGACGGACCCGAGAACCCACCAAAAGCAGCACAACAAGCCGCTCTTCGACGGCACTATCTTTCATCGCGTCATTCCCGACTTCATGATCCAGGGCGGCGATCCGGCCGGAACCGGCATGGGCGATCCCGGCTACGCCTTTGCCGACGAGTTTGATCCCAACCTCAACTTTGACAAGCCCGGCAAGCTGGCCATGGCCAACTCCGGACCCAATACCAACGGCAGCCAGTTCTTCATTACCACGGTGCCCACTGAGCACCTGAATCAGCGCCACACCATCTTTGGCCAGTGCGACGATTCCGGTCTTCTGGTGGCGACGACCATCGCTCTGGTGGACCGCGATGCGCAGGACAAGCCGCTTACGCCTGTGGTGCTGAAGAAGGTCACCATCGTGCGCGAGGGGCAGGCGATGCCGCCTGCGCCCGTATCCCCGCCGCCGCCCGCGCCTGCGCCAACATCCGCGCCCGCCGCGCCCCGGCAGTAACTCGGATTTTTTATCGACCAACAAAACCGGGTGGTTCATCTCTCGATTTTAAGAGCTGAACCACCTCAGAACCCCAGGAGTTTTCATGGCACTTGCAGCAGGAACCTACGCCGTCTTCACCACCACTGAAGGCAAGATCACTGTTCGTCTCTTCGAGACCGACGCGCCCATCACCGTCAAGAACTTCATCGAACTGGCCGAGGGCGGCAAGGAGTGGACCCACCCCGGCACTCGCGCCAAGTCCAAGGACAAGCTCTTCGACGGCACCATCTTCCATCGCGTCATCCCGGACTTCATGATTCAGGGTGGCGACCCGCTCGGCATCGGCACCGGCGGTCCCGGCTACCGCTTCCAGGATGAGACCAAGGGTTCGCCCCACAAGTTCGACAAGCCCGGCAAGCTGGCCATGGCCAACTCCGGACCTGGCACCAACGGCAGCCAGTTCTTCATCACTGTCGCCCCAACGCCGTGGCTCACCGGCAACCACACCATCTTCGGCGAGGTTGTTGAAGGCCAGGAGATCGTCACCAAGATCTCGCTCGTCCCTCGCGGCGGCCAGGACAAGCCCCACAAGCCCGTCGTTCTGGAGTCCGTGGTCATCGAACGCGTCAGCTAATGCAGGCGTGGACCGGGAGGTCGGCGCCTGCATTTTGTGCTCTACTGGTCAGAGAACGCCGATCAATAGAGAGAAAATTATCGTCCTGTAACACCGAACCCCCAGCCAAAGCTGGGGGTTCGGTGTTATTAATATTTATCAGAAATCCTGCATCGAAAAATTGAGCCATCCGCCCGGTGCGGCAGAGCTGAACCTCTGTCGCTTGCTGGTGTGAGCAGCCTCGGGGCGTAGCTCGAAAAAAGCAGGTCGAGGACGAACGATGAACATCTCGGAAATCGAAGAAAAAGCCAATTCCGGCAACGTTGCCGCCCAATCCATTCTGGGAAGTTGCTATCTCGACGGCGTTCAAGTCGAGGTGAATTACCAGGAAGCCTTCCGCCTGCTCTCCAGCGCTGCCCAGCGAGGCGCTCCGCGAGCCATCTTCAACCTGGCGCGCATTTACGGCGAGGGCCTGGGCATCGAAAAGAATATTCCCGAGGCGATCCGGCTGTACGAGGCCGCCGCCACCGGAGGCGAGTTCTTCTCGCAGATCGCCCTTGGCCGCATCTATTCTCGCGGACTCGATGCGCCAACCAATCCCGCAGAAGCCTTGAAGTGGTACTCGCTGGCCCTTGCCCAAGCCGAGATCATCGCGCCCTGCCCGGAACTCGACGAAGCACGCACTTTTGTCGAAGTGGGGAGTTAAGAAAAGCGTCCGTCACTTCAAGCGTTGGTTGCCTCAGGTCTCGACTTTTGAGACCTGGGAGACTTCCGAACGCATCGAGGCACAACCGAATAGACTCTCTATGTTAGATTAGTCAGACGTTCAGGAGTGCCCGTGACTCGCCATCCCAAGACCCTCGCCGCTGCCTTTCTTGCCTGTTTTCTTGCCTGTTTTCTTGCCGTCGCGGCCTGCGCGCAGACTGCGAAGCCCGCCGCGCCCGCCGCCAAAGAGACGGTCTCCGCGCTCATGGTCAGCGATATTCATTTCGAGCCATTTTGGGACCCCGGCAAGGCGCACAAACTGGCCGCCGCACCGGCGAGCGAATGGAAATCCATCCTGGCCGCCGCGCCCTCGCCGGATCGCGAACAGCAATTCGCCGCGCTGCATAAAAGCTGCCACACGCGCGGCGACGATAGCTCCTTTGCGCTCTACGAATCCAGCCTGAAGGCCATTCACGCTCAGGCCGCGGACGCGAAATTCGCCACCGTCAGCGGCGACCTGGTTTCGCACTCGTTTTCCTGCAAGTATCAGGCCCTCTTTTCTAACTCCTCCTCCGCCGATTACCGCGCCTTCGTGAAAAAGACACTGAAGTTTGTGATTGACGAGTTATCTGTCGCGCTGCCTGGCGTGCCTGTCTATGTGGCCTTGGGAAACAATGACTCCGACTGCGGCGACTATCAGTTGGATACGCACAGTGAGTTTCTTTCCGTGACCGGCAAGGAAGTGACCAAGTTCTTTCCCGCAGCAGAGCAGGCCGGAGCGCAGGCTACCTTTGCCGTCAGCGGCGATTACAGCGTCACCCTGCCTGCGCCGGTTCAGCATGCGCGCTTGCTGGCGCTGAATGACCTGTTTATGTCCAAGCATTATGCAACCTGCGCCGGAGCGGCCGATCCAGCCGCAGCCGATGCGCAAATCGTATGGCTGCGTGGGCAGTTGACCGCGGCCCGCGCGAACAAGGAAAAAATCTGGGTGATGGCCCACATTCCACCCGGCGTGGACCCCTTCTCCACCGCAAAGAAATTGGATAACGTCTGCGGCGGCCAGGGGCCGGAGATGTTTTTGTCCAATGATAAACTCGCCGCTGTTCTGGCTGATTTTGACGATGTGATCCAGTTAGCCATCTTTGCCCACACGCACATGGACGAGTTACGAATACTGAGGCCGGAGAACAATACGGCGCGGTCCAAGGGGACAGCCGTCAAGCTGGTTTCGTCCATCTCGCCCATCAACGGCAACAGTCCCTCGTTTACACTGGCTCGTGTTGATCCCGCAACCGCCGCGTTGTTGGATTATCGCGTGATTGCCGCCAGTAACTCGACCGGCATCGATACTGCGTGGAAGGAAGAGTACGATTTTGCGCGCGGCTTTCATCGGTCCGCATTTACCGCGTCTTCCGTGAGTGAGTTAGTCACCGGATTCACGGCCGATCCCAGCGCCAAGACCCAAGCCAGCCAGGACTATATCAATCATTTCTCGGTGGGATACTTATCGCCGGTACTGACCGCCTTCTGGCCGCAGTATGCCTGCGCTCTGTCGAATTACACAGCAGGCAGTTACCGCGCCTGCGTCTGTACCGCGCCGGGCAAGTAACTCTCAAGGGAATTCCCATAACGGCCATTGATGAAAGTTATACCAGCTAATAACTTCCCTCAAGGGCTAAAGCCCTAGTGAGTTTTCGGCAGTTGCGGCACTGAGGCTGATGTAAAGGTTCGTCAAAAAACGTTCACGTCCATCCCTGCGATGAAATGAATTCCGGGTACGCGCAGTTTGTGCAGGCCTTTGTCGTGGGTGAGGAATAGATCCACGCCTGCGGCACCGGCGCAGGAAAGATGAATGGCGTCGGCGGGAGTTACATGGGTGGTAGCCCGCAGCCGCGCGAACTCCCCGGCTGCCTTGCGGTCAAAGGGCAGCATCTCCACCAGACCACTGTCAAAGAACTGCTCGATCCGCGCGACTAACTCGGTCTGTTTTTGCTTGAGCGGTCGGGCCAGGACTTCACCAATCGAGAGGTAACTCGCGCAAAATCTGTCTCCGCGATCCACCATGGACTGAAAGATATGTTCCACCCTGGGCGCATAACTCGGATGATTCTCCAACCAATAGACAAAGAGCATCGAATCCCAGTAGACGCGGCTCACTGAAGTTCCTTTTTGGCTAGTCCGTAGAAGTTGGCGCGCTCGTGGGCCAACCACGCCTCGCCGCCTCCGGCAGCCGCGTAAGTCTCCGCGCCCAGTCCGCGCAAAGCCTTGAATAGCTCGATTCCAGGATGCGCCGCAGACTCGCTGCCAACTGCCTCCCGTGTGCCGACCAAATCCACCGCGTAGGTCACAGTCAGCGTGGTACCCCGTCCGCTGGGAGGCCCCTGCTTCGAACTGACCCGAACGCCCGCTTCCTGTTCCAGCAGCTTGGATTCCATCACCTGGCAAACGTTGGGAACGCGATTTTTCAGCCCCAGTTCGCGATGAATATCCCCAGCCCGCAACGTGACCAGCGTCTCATGCCGCTGCCTCGCAGGCTCCAGGTAGCGCGTCCGAATGAAATTCCGAATTGCCCCAGCGTTTGCGACGGATTGTGTATTCGCGATATACATAGACATAACATAGCATAAATAACAAGCAACTGCGCCTCTCGGAAACGGTCTTTTGTCGATGGAATTTCGCACGAGCTTCTGGGATTTGAGCTTTCCCAGGTCTTGAAATCGAGACCTGGGGGCACCCGCATTTTTTGGGATTTCTGGAGCCTGGAAGTGATATTGCGAGAGGTTTTGTAGCTGAATCTACTCGGCCGCCAGCAGCCCCAGAATCGCCTCGCCGAAGCGCTCGACTTTGGCCGGTCCCATGCCGTCCACCTCCAGCAATTGCCTGGGATTCTTGGGCCGGGTCAGCGCCAGAGCGTTCAGGGTGCGGTCGTGCAGCACCACGTAGGCCGGAACGCGCAGCTTTTTCGCCTCCGCTGCACGCCACTCCCTGATGCGCGCCGCCTGCGCCTCTTGCGCCGAGGTCAGCTTTACGGGAGTGGCCTCCGTAGCCTTGGTGACGGCTGATTTTGTGACAGAGGTCTGCGCGGCGGCAAATTTGCCCGATTCCGTCTTGGCTGTCGTCTTGCTGGCTTTGGGTTTGCGGGACCGCGATGGGGCCGAACCCCGTCCGCCGAAGGCCTCGACGATCCCATCGCTCAGTAGCAGTTCCAACGGCGAATGCGGACGGAGATTCAGTCCTGCCTCGGTCAGCCGCACCTTGCGGTAACGCTTCACTTCGCCGTCTTTTTCGTACTCGGCATCTTCCAGTTCGATCAGCCCGGCGCGGACCATCGCTTCCAGCAGCGCATCGAAGTCGTTGCGGCTGAGTCGGCCCACCGCATCGAGGCCTCGTTGCAGCGTTCCGGCGGCTTTGTATTCGACGTTGCGCAGATCGTCCACAATCTCCTGAGCAAAGCCGCGCTCCTCGGGCGTGGCGCGGCGAAACTGGCGCAGCTCCGCACCCGCCGGATCGCACACATCGCAGATGCCGCAGGACTGGCTGGCATCCTCCACGTCGCCGAAGTGGCGCACCAGCGCGCCCATGCGGCAATCGCTGGAGGTCGTGTAGCGCAGCACCTTCTCGAACTGCTCGGCGCGGAACTGCGCCTGAATCGTATAGGTCTTCTTCCAACCCGGCCCGCCGGCCGTCACGTTGCCGCCAAAATCCACCCGCGCGCCGCCGTGAATCTCCAACTTCTCCAGCGCTTTGTCGAACTCCTCCGCGCCTAACTTGGATGCCTCGCTCAGCTCATCGACGGTGCGCGACTCCTCGCCCAGCATCTTATAGACCTGCTCCAGATGCGCGGCGGGAGGATAGTCGCGGGTAAGAAAAAAGTCGTGAGTGCGCTGGTCGGCGTAGCTATGCATCAGGTAGGTGCGACTGGGCTGGCCGTCGCGCCCGGCGCGGCCAATCTCCTGGTAATAGCCTTCCAGGGTTGCGGGCAGCCCGGCGTGAATCACGGTGCGAATATTGGCTTTGTCGATGCCCATGCCAAAGGCGATGGTGGCGACGACGACCTCCAACTCGCTGGCCAGAAAGGCCGTCTGTACCCGCTCGCGCGTGGCCGGGTCCAGACCGGCGTGATAGGCCGCCGCAGGCAGCCGCAGCGCCAGTTCGCCAGCCAACGCTTCCGACTGCTTGCGTGAGGTCGCATAGACAATTGCAGGGCGGCGCGCCGGGTCGGCCAGCAGCCGCGAGATGGCCTGCGGACGGTCCGGCATGGGCAGCTCGACCACCTCGATGCCCAGATTGTCGCGGCGGAATCCATGAATGAACCTGGCAGGCTTGACCATGCCTAACTGCGAAAGAATATCGGCCTGCACGGCGGGCGTGGCCGTTGCGGTCAGCGCCACCACCGGCGCGGGATCGTCGCCCGCGCGCAAACCCGGCAGGTGCTGGCCCAGCATTCGATAATCGGGCCGGAAATCGTGGCCCCACTGCGAGATGCAGTGCGCCTCGTCAATGGCAATCAGCGCCAGCTTGCGCTTGGCCAGCATCTCCGGAAAGCCGGGAACCCGCAGCCGCTCCGGCGCAATGAAAAGGAATTGCAGCGCCCCGCTCAGGTAATCCACGCAAGCCTGCCGCGCCTGCGCACGCTCCAGGCCGCTGTGAATGCGCGCCACGCGCAGGCCCAGCGCGGTCAGCTTGGCGGCCTGATCGTCCATCAGCGCAATCAGCGGCGAGATCACCAGCGCCGTTCCGCCCCGCGCCAGAGCCGGCAACTGGTAGCAGAGCGACTTGCCTGCCCCCGTCGGCATCACCAGGAGCAGGTCGCGTCCCGCAATTGCCGCGCGACAGACCGCCTCCTGATTGGCGCGAAAACGCGCAAAGCCGAAGACCGAGTGCAGCAGTTCGATAAGTGCGTCGGGATTGGAAGGCTTGGTCAAAATGCGTCCGAGGAAAATCTTTAGGAAGTACGAGTGCTGTCTTTAACAACTTTACAGGAGCGGGTTGGTGCCTCAATTTTTCTCAGGGCAAACGCTTCCAGATCCCCTTGATCGCTTTCAAGTATCCGTCTTGTAACAAGGCACGATTGAAGTCGCGCCCTGTTACAAAGCCTGTCGCAAGAGCCTTTTGCCACACGCTGCTAACTCTCCGCGCCCCGCTCGATCAGCCGCGTGGTGGAAACGCCTTGCACCACCGGCACAATCCTGACCTCGCCGCCCCAGGAGCGCACTTCGGCCGCGCCGACAATCGTCTCCTCGTGGTAGTCGCCGCCCTTCACAATCACGTCGGGCCGCAGCGCCAGCACCACTTCCAGCGGCGTTGGCTCGCTGAAGACCACCACCGCATCCACGGCGGCCAGCGCAGCCAGCACCCTTGCGCGCTCGCGTTCGCCCACAATCGGGCGGTTCGGCCCCTTCAACGCGCGCACCGATTCGTCGCTGTTGATGGCCACAATCAGCCGGTCGCCGCAGCGCCGTGCCTGCTCGATCAGCTCAATATGGCCGATGTGCAGCAGGTCAAAGCAGCCGTTGGTAAAGACCACGCGATCCCCGCTCGCCTTCCACAGCGCCACGCGCCCGGCCAACTCCGCCCGCGACAGCACCTTATCCGCAGCATGCAGCGCAATCTGTGGCGAAAGCGCAGCCACCAGTTCATGCCTCTCGACCGGCGCGGTGCCCACCTTGCCCACCACGATGCCCGCAGCCACGTTGGCCAGTTCCACCGCCGTCGCTGGCTTCAATCCAGAGACCAACCCCAGAGCCAGCACCGCAATCACCGTATCGCCCGCACCGGAAACGTCAAAGACCTGCCGCGCCACGGCGGATGCCAGCAAACGGCCCTCCGGCAACAGCAGCGCAATCCCTTTTTCGCCCAGCGTGACCGTCAAAAACTCGATGCCCAACTCGCCGACCATCGCCTCGGCCGCATCCAGCAAGGCATTCAGATCGTGCCCGGCAGAATCGTGTCCGACAGTGCGCGTGGCGGCGGCCAGTTCGCTGCGGTTAGGGCAGATGGTCGTTGCCCCGCGATAGCGAAAGAAATCGGCGTTCTTGGGATCGACCAGCACTGGAACTCCCTGCGCGCGCGCCGCGACGATCAGCCGCTGGCAAACCTCTGCGCTCAGAGCACCCTTCGCGTAATCGGAGAGCACTAGCGCATCTGAGCCAGGCAACAGCCCCAGCGCGGTCTCCATCAGCCGCTCGTACTCCGCCGCAGCGCGCTCGTCCAGCCGTTCGCTGTCCAGTCGCAGCATCTGTTGCCGCCCGCCCAGAATTCGCTGCTTGGTGATAGTCGGAAACCCGGCGCAGGCCACAAAATGGGGCTGGATTCCGTTGCTCCGCAGGCAATCGGTCAGCAACCGCTCGTCCTCGTCGCCGCCGGTAAAGCCCACCACCGTGGTGAGCGCGCCCAGATGCGCCAGGTTCATGGCTACGTTGGCCGCGCCGCCCGGCTGCTCACTGCGCCTTGTGGCGCGTACCACCGGAACCGGAGCCTCTGGAGAGATGCGCCCCACCTCGCCCCAGATATATTTGTCCAGCATCACATCGCCCACCACCAGCAGGCGCTTGGTGGCCCAGACGTGCTCGATCTCGCCGATCACCTCATGCAGTTGCTCGATCACCGCGCCCCTCCGTCGTTCTCTGGCGCAGCCCACGCCCACTCCAGATACTCCGCAACTGCCTTGCCGATGATGCCTGCGCCGGACCGATCTTTCATTGCCTCTCCATTTCATCCAAGCCGCAGCCAGATTCTACGCTTGAACAGATATTGGTATCATAGCGGCGTGCCCAACTCTCCAGACAGTCTCGACCTGAGCAGCCTGCGCACCGTCTTCCTGGACCGCGACGGTGTGCTCAACCGCAAGATGCCCGAAGGCCAGTTTGTCACCCGATGGAGCGAGTTTCACCCCTTGCCTAGAGTCGCCGAGGCCCTCGCCCGGCTCAATCGCGCCAGCCTGCGCGTGATTGTCGTCTCCAACCAGCGCGGCGTTTCCCTGGGACTCTACTCCGTCGCTGACGTTCAATCGATTCACGCCGAATTTCAGAGCCAGCTTAAAGCCCAGGGCGCGCGCATTGACGCTTTTTACTTTTGCCCGCACGGACGAGGAGAATGCAACTGCCGCAAGCCCCTGACCGGCCTCTTTGAGCAGGCCCGCGCCGACTTTCCGCAGATCACCGCCGCCTCCAGCCTCATGATTGGTGACGCGCTCTCCGACGTAGAGTTTGGCCGCCGCGTGGGAATGACCACCATCTTCCTCGACGGCAACCCCGAGCACCGCAAGCCCGGCGCGGAGGCCGCCGCCGAGCTTGCCGACCTGAGCTTTCCCAACCTCGCCGCCGCCGTGGATTTCTTGCTGGATCGGATGCCGGCCCGTTGAGCGGCTAACAGACCGTGGTGCAAGTTAGTCGTGCCGATAGAAGCCAAATTTAGATCCCGGCTTTAGCCGCTGCTATGCTCAACAAGCTGAAAATAAACGTAGCAAGGGCTGAAGCCCAACTTATTTTTGTGGCATTTGCGGCACGACTAAGCTCGTGCCCTGGTTACAAAGCAACTGCCCAACCGGAAAACAAATCTGGTAGAAAGAAACTTGTCTTCACAGGCGGCTACCTTCTGCTTTGGAAACGTGCGTTTATGTTTGCAAGCCGCTACACCTACACTATGACAAGTTAATTTTTCCCGTGCCTGTGTTCCTCGTCGTGGTGGACATTGCAAAGGGTAATGAGATTTTCCGCTGTGTTTTCGCCCTTGTCCTTGTGGTGCTGGACATGGTGCAGCTCAAGCATTTTTCGGGGGTCGTCAGGTGAGAGCATCGAGCGACTCCAGCCACAGCAGACGCATTTAAAATTGTCTCTCTGTAAAACTTCCACGCGCACAGGATCGGGGATTCTCCGGTCGTGCTCGTAGGTTTGCCGGTCTTCCTCAAGGAGATAGACGCCAATCGCCAAATCCTCACGCCCGCTGTTCTTGGTCACTATAGGCCAGCCTTGCTCGGTCCTCAACTCCCTTACTCGCCGCGCCCATTCCTTCTTGTCTTTGGCGAGGTATTTAAGCTCCTCGCCGGTAATCTCCTCGCCTACGTTTCTGCGGAAATACTCGATGATTTTGTCTGTTACAGAAACTTTTTTACGTCTGACTTCGCTCAGGACGTTCCAGCGATAGGCCGCGTGGCGGTCCTGATCCTCACGCATCAAAACGTATTGGTCGGGCTTGATTTTAGAAGGATTGACACCAAGAGCAGATTCAAGGGCAGCAGTTTCCCCTGTGTCCTGCGCGGCGCTCGCATCTTCGGCCATGTCTCGAAATGTCACGCCGGAATAGATCGCCCAACCGAATTGAACGCGAAGCTCTCTCACGCGCCGCGCCCATTCTGCAATACCAGAGACCACCATAAGCTCGTCGCCATTGATGACTGTTCGCGGATAGCGTTTGAAATAGGCAACAACGCGCTCACGTGCCGAGATAGCCTCGTTTTTCGGAATCAACGAGCTTCCGAGGTCGCGCAGCTTGTGAAAAGCCGGAATCAACGCAATGACTTTTGCACGAAGATCTGATTTTTTCAGTTCTGCTGCAAAGTTCGTCAAAAGATCAACAAGCGATTTTCTGATTGTCTCCGGCTCGATTTCAGGATGCGACCGACGCAAGGCGTTCCTCCGTTCTCAACCCGCCAGCCGAATTTTTCATTTTCCCTTTGCTGCCATTCTCCTTGGCTCTCTTTTTAGTGGCCATGTAAGCAAGCAACTGTTTTCCGATCAGTTGCGTGTATGCTGGCGGGATGGCCTCGTTCAATTCGTTTTTCGTCATCCACTTAATTCCCATGGCTTCACGGGCGGCGGCTACACTGCAATTTCCTCCGCCGTTGACGGAAACAAAATCGCGCATTTCATCGGTCTTGCCGTATTGCCCCTTGCGCTTGTCGAACGTGTGGCAAATCGGGTGTTTTCCGTGCGCTGGCGGAATGATCGGAAAATTCGCCTCGAAAAGCCTATGCCGGATAACGCGCAAGCCCTTAAACATCGTTCCGCAAAGGATAACCGGATCGATAAGCGGTGCTCCCTCGACGTTTTCAATGATGTAAGGAAGACCAGAGCGGATAAGCATTTCGCGCACCGGCTCGACGAGGCGCGGCCATTCGTGGGCGTTGCCGTTTCGTTTGGCAAGATCGGAGTAAGACTGACACGGCGGCGAAGCGTGAATCACATCGAAAGTCGCAATAAACTTTGGATCGAGTGCTAATGCGTCAGTTTGGATAAATGGTAGGGGGTAGCGTGGCTGCGGATCGATGTCCACGCCAACAACATCAAAACCCGCGTTGCTATAACCTACGCCAGCACCACCGGCACAGCAAAATAGATCAAGCAATCTAGGCCTTTTGTCAAAGCCGTTGAATCCAGTGTTGTATGGTTCCGGCGCGAAGGTTTTCATGCATTCCATTTCCTGGTCAGACGTGGCGGATGAATAGGTTCGGGGCGCAGAGGTAGTTGCAATTGCTCACTGCGGTAATGGTCAACAAACTCCAAAATCGCTTTCCTGCTGAGCCATGAGAGGGAAACGTCGTACTTGTCGGCCATGGCCGCAAGCTCGCTGTATTCCGCATTTGTCAAATTCGCCGCGATCCGGTGCTTTGTGGTCGGCATTTATTTGCTCGCTGTTGGTACGTCACCATGGAACAAGGTGTTGCACTTTGTTCCATCGTACAACATTTCACCGGCTTTCGAGGCAACCCAAAATCACTGCATAATCAGGCCGCGCCCTCGCCAGCTTGCTGGCGGCGCCTCGCTGCAATCTTGCGATTGTGTGCTAGCATTTGGCCCCGGCTCGATTTCTTGCGCCCGGTTGGCCCTAACGGCGGCAACGGCGGCGGCGGCGCTTGTGGGGGTATCCTTTCGCCTTCGCGTACTGCGTCGGCTAGATCGTCGGTGACGTACTGAACCGAAAGCGGGTCATGGGTGAAGCCTACCCCAGCACCCGCACCACCGCCTGCTCCATCTCCTCCACCGTCACCGACAGAATGCATTTCTTCTTCATCTCAATGCAGGTTTCCAGCCCGCATCCTCCGCACTCCATCGGATGGCGCACAATCTCGTGGCCCACGCCGGGGGGGAACCACACGCCCGGCAGGTCGCGCGCGGAAAAAACACACACGCAGCGCGTTCCCACGCTGGCCGCCAAGTGCTTTGGCCCTGAATCCACGCCAATAAAGACCCGCGCCCGCGCAAAGACCGCCGCCGACTCGCGCGGACTCAGCTTTCCGGCCAGGTTCAGCTTCACGCCCGTCCAATCCTGCTGCACGTAAGCGCAAAACTCCGCATCCTCTTGCGCGCCCACCATCACCAGTGCGTGATCCGGGAACCTGCGAGCCAACCGCCCCAGCAGCGCGCGCCAATTCTCCCGACCCCAGTCGTTGGCCTGCATCTTCGTCCCAGGCCCCACGGCAATCAGAGGCAGCGCCACCAACTCCCCCAGCGCCCGCGCCGCAGCATCCTGCTCGGCCGCGTTCAGCAGCGGATTCCAGTTGCCGATCTCCTCGGGATGCGCCTCGCCCATTTCCACCAACGCTCGCGCCAGCCGCTGCGCCTCGCCCTCATACAGCCCCGTCGCCGCATCGAATCGGTACTGCATCTCCTCCGCGCTGGGCAAGCCAACCATCCGCCGCACGCCTGCCAATCGGAAGAAAATGCGGTCGCGGCGCAGGGTTTGCGGCGACCGCGGAGGCATCAGATAGACCAGTAAATCCGGGCGGAAGCGCCGTATCTGCAATGCCAGCCGCAACAGTTCGCCCAGCCGCCGCGTTCCTACCGTATAGCGCATATAGCCCTGCACCAACCCCGAATCGCCCAGCACCGCCGCCGCCGCCGGAGCCTTGGCGTGAATAGGGAAATTGGTCAGCAGAACCCGCTCTGCCTGCGGAAACACGCGCGCAATCAGATGCAGGCACGGAAGCGCCGCTACTGTATCGCCCAGGCTTCCGAGCCGGTAGATGAGCACCCTCTTCACGGAAGTTTCCGGCAGGCTAATCGCCTTACTGGAATCTGATTGCGTCTTTGTTTTTCTTATCAAGATGATGGACTCGCGAGCGGATAGCCCAAATCCCAATCTACTACGAAGAATAGGTGCCTCATGCGGCACTTGCGGAATTCCAGGGAGAATGGCTCCGCGCAGCGTTTTGAGGGGCCAGAATCAGGCAAAAAAGGGCGATTTAGAGGCAAAAATCGGGCTTTTTGGGGTCAAAAATGGGCATCTCTATTTACTCTTCAGTAACTATGTAATATTTGCAAGCTGTTGATTCATCGTGCTTTATTGGATTTTCCGGGGGCGAAAAGAGATTTCCACAGGGGGAGGGGGTGGGGGGTGCGGCGAAATCTGGCCAAATCCAGGTCGGATTGGGGCGTTCAGAGGGTTTTCCCTCAACTCTTCATTGTGCGAGTTACTTGGATAATACTGCGCAAAATGCCGTCAACAAGTTTTTTGTCGATGGAGTTTCGCAAGAGGCTTGATGGTTGCGATATACAGGGACGGGTCCGATGGAGTAATCTCTGTCGGTTATGAAAAGACTCCTGCAACTCCGTACTCTGAATTCGCGGTCCACCTCTCTTGCCGCAGCGGTCACTTCGCTGCTGGTTTGCGTCCTTGGTCTGAGCTTGATGGCTCAGGCGCAGGGACCCGTTCCGGATTCCCCGGCAATCGAAGCCAAGGCCCACGCGATGCTGGCCAAACTGACGCTGGAAGAGAAGATCAAGCTGATCGGCGGCACGGACTGGATGTACACGAATGCGATGCCCTCGATTGGGCTGCCGCGGCTGAAGATGTCAGACGGGCCGCTGGGGGTGCGTACGTGGGGTCCGACGACGGCGTATCCGAGCGGAAGCGCGCTAGCGGCGGCCTGGAATCCGGCCCTGGCGCGGGTGGTGGGCGAGTCTCTGGGCAAGGAAGCAAGGGCGCGCGGCGTTCACTTCCTGCTGGGTCCGGGCGTGAACCTGGTGCGGACGCCGGTGGTGGGGCGCAACTTCGAGTACCTGTCGGAAGACCCGTACCTGAACAGCCTGCTGGGCGTGGCCTATATCCAGGGTGTGCAGTCGCAGGGGGTGGTGGCGACGGTGAAGCACTTTGCGGTGAACAATCAGGAGTACAACCGGCACAACGCCAGCTCCGACCTGGACGAGCGGACGATGCGTGAGCTGTATCTGCCGGCCTTTGAAGCGGCGGTGAAGACGGCGCACGTGGACGCGGTGATGAACTCGTACAACCTGATCAACGGGGTTCACGCGACGCAGAACGAGTTTCTGAACCTGAAGGTGCTGAAGGGCGAGTGGGAGTTTCCGAGCATTTTAATGTCGGACTGGTTTGCGACCTACGACTCGGTGGGCGCGGCCAACAACGGGCTGGACCTGGAGATGCCGAATCCGGACTTCATGAACGCCAAGGGCTTGGTGGCCGCGGTCAAGGATGGCCGGGTGAAGGAATCGACCATTGACGACAAGGTCTTGAGGCTGCTGCGGGTGACGCTGCGCTACGGGTTCCTGGATCGTCCGCAGTTCGATCCGGCCAACTCGACCTATTCGGTGGCGGACCGGGCGATTGCGCTGGAAGGCGCGCGCGAGTCGATTACGCTGCTGAAGAACGAGGGCAAGCTGCTGCCGCTGGATGCGGGCAAGATCAAGACCATCGCCATTGTGGGTCCGAATGCCTACCCGGCGGTGACCGGCGGTGGCGGATCGAGCGAGGCGACGGCCTTTGAGCCGGTGAGCCTGGTGACGGGCGTGGGCAACCTGGTGGGTGCGGGCGCACGGGTTCTGTATGTGCGTGGCTTGCCGGAAGAGAACGACGTTTTTGCGAATACGGTGTGGGCGGGCGACGTGAAGGTGGCGACCTTTGCCAATGCGGATTTTGCGGGCAAGCCGACGGAGAGCGCGCAGGGAACGATCTCGGATTGGAAGTCTTCGCCGTGGCACTTGGCCGATCCGCATCCGCACAGCATTCGCTATACGGCCTTGTTCAAGGCGGATAAGGCGGGCAAGTACCTGATTTTGGCCGCAGCCTCGGGCGAAGATTCCTATCAGGTGACGGTGAATGGCAAGCAGGTGCTTGGCCATGAGCACGCCGAGGGGCAGGTGCCGCAGTCGGCGACGCTGGAACTGACGGCGGGAGAGACGATCCAGGTGGTCACCGACTATCTGCCGCACGCGCCGGGAATCCGCATGGGTGTGGGCGTGGTGGCCGAGGAGAAGCTGATCTCGGACGAGGCGAAACAGTACGCGGCGGCAGCGGATGTGGTGATTGTGGCCGCGGGCTTCAACCATACCAGCGAGGGCGAGGGGCAGGACCGCAGCTTTGCGTTGCCGTATGGGCAGGATGCGCTGATCGAGGCGATGGTGGCGGCGAATCCCAAGACGATTGTGACGCTGAACGGCGGCGTGGGCACGGATACGCGGCGCTGGCTGGAGAAGATACCGGCGCTGCTGGACCTCTACTATCCAGGCCAGGAGGGCGGCACGGCCGCCGCCGAGATTCTCTTCGGCAAGCACAACCCGGAGGGCAAGCTGCCGGTGACCTTTGACCGCAGTTGGGAGGAGACCGCCTCGGCCAATTTCTACTACCCGGTGAAGGGCGGCGAGACCAAACTGCATGTGACGCAGCCGGATGCAGCGCCGGTAGATTACGTGATTCCACACGTGCAGTACGGCGACAAACTGCTGGTCGGCTATCGCTACTGGACGACGACGGGCAAGCACCCGCTGTATCCCTTCGGCTACGGACTGAGCTATACGACCTTCAGCTTCAGCAACCTGCAGGTACCGGCGACGGCGGCGGCGGGATCGACTGTAACGGTCAGCTTTGACGTGACCAATACCGGCAGCGTGATGGGAGGCGAAGTGGCCCAACTGTACGTCTCCGACCCCTCCACGAAGGCCAGCCGACCGGAACGGGAACTGAAGGGCTTCGAGAAGGTGAGACTGGCTCCGGGCGAAACCAAGCACGTGACGCTCAGCCTGGATGCGCGCGCCTTCAGCTATTGGGACGAGAAGAAGCACGATTGGACAATTGATCCGGGCAAGTTCGTGCTCCGGGTGGGCGATTCCAGCGAGAATACGCCGCTGGACGCCGAACTGACGCTGAACTAGCCACCTCCGGTGGGCCTATTCGCCTTCGGCTTGGCCCGCCACCTGCGGTGGGGCTAACTGCCTTCGGCTTGGCCCGCGCCAGAAAAAAGGCGCGGGAGCTGGCTTTGGTTCAGTTGATTGGGAAACAACAGAAACAGAAAAGCCCCGCTGCTGGCGGGGCTTTTCTGTGGGCGGAGGAGTTACTTGGTTGGGGCGGCGCTGAGCAGGTTGGCGAGGATGCGGTAGGCGCCGGGAACGAGTTCGGGAAGCTGGCGGTGAAGGGCGAAGGCGAGGTAGACGTAGGTTCCTTTGCCGGGATGGGCGACGAGGAATCCGCCGCGCTGCGGGTCCTGGCCGGGGTCGGCGGTCTGGGTGAGGGGGGTAAAGGCCGGGTCCCAGGATTCGAGGAAGGAGTGGCCGCGCTCCTCGACCCAATCATCGAAGTCGGCGGCGGAGATGAGGTTGGGGGTGGAGAGCAGGGGATCGGCTGGACGGAGGAGCTGGACGGGGGCCTGCTCATCGACGACGTTCTGGGAGTGGCCGAAGTTGAGGGGAATGGGGGCGGGAAAGCTGGCGGACTGGTAGAGGACGATGAGGGTTCCACCGTTGCGGACGAAGGTCGCAAGTTTGGGCTGGACGGTAACCAGTTCCGGTCGGGTGGAGTAGGCGCGGATACCGATTACGATGGTGTTCCACGTGGAAAACTCGTCCGAAACTAGCTCTGCGGGTGTGAGCAGGTGGGGGGTGACGCCGAGTCCCTGGATCGCCTCGGGGACCTGATCGCCGGTTCCCATCACGTAGGCGACGCGCAGGCCGGGGGCGAGCTTCACATCCACCTTTCTGGTCTTCAACTGAGCGGATTCAAAGAGGTTATAGGGGCGCAGACCGGGATAACCAACGCTCTTCCAGCCGGATTGATAGCTGCGTCCGGCGGCGTGGGCGACGGCCTGGAGGGTTACCTCGCCGGAGACGGCGGCAGCCGGGGTGACCGAAAAAAGGAGGGGGTCGGAGTCGCCGGGAGCGGTCAGGCGGAAGGGAGCTTCGGCTGGGTCGGAGCGCCAACCGGCGGGCAGGGTGAGGGCGACGGTGCCTTCCGCCGCGGATTGCGCATGAACGCGGACGCGGACGGGCAAGGGGCGGCCGTCGAGGGGAAGAATGCGTGCGGCGGGGTCGATGCAGAGGCCAATGGCGGGGGTAACCACCAGCGGCTCGTAAAATCCGCCTGCGCCGGGGCTGCGCTGGAGGGTCTGGACAATCTGGCCGATGCGGATGGGCAGATCGTCGAAGGTGAACTCGGCCCATGCTTCCAGCGGATAGGGAGCGAAGGGGCTGAGGCGAAGTGCGGGGCGGTCGAGATCGTAGAAGGGCTGCTCGATGGAGGCGCGGGAGAAATAAGGCTGGGTGGGCGCGGCATCCGGCGCGGCCTGCACGTTAAAGAGGCGGTCGCTGACCAGAGAATTCGCTTGCGTCGAGCTGGGCAGAGCCTCGATGCTCCAGCCATTTTCGCCGCTGGTGCGGATTTCGACCGAGGCGAGGCGGGCTTCGGCTGCGGCCTGCGTGATGCGGGCGCGGACGCGAAACTTTTCACCCGGCGCGACGGCGCGGGGGGTCTCGTCGGCGGATGCGCCACGGGAGGTGTTGCCAGCGGGGAGGCTCACAGCCTGGGTGGTGAAGGCAATCAGGTCCAGGCCGAGCAGGTTGGCCAAAGCGGACTGAAAATCATCGAGCTTGGCATCGAGGTTGAGGAGTAGCGTGGATTTGGCGGCGGCGGGCAGGTCGGCGGCGGCAACGCGGGCGCGGAGGGCAAGGGTTTGGCGATAAAGGGGAGCAAGGGCGTGGGCCAGCGCAACGCCAGTCTGTCCGCCGCGTTCAGCCTCGAAGCGCTGGAGGCTGAAATCGAGCTTCTGCAAGTCTTTGAGGAGCCACGCGGGCGGGTTGGTTTGGGACTGCGCGGCCAGGCCGGCGAGGGTGGTTTCGATGTGAACTTTGGGGTTGCGGAAGAGGTCGTTTCCCTGAGGGTTTGCACCGTTTATTGTGCTTTCCTCAGGTAAAGCGGCAGCGGCGGGCGCGACGGCCCAGAGGTGGTAGCTGGTGGTGGCGGGGCCGCTGAGGGCGGGGCTTGCGCCGCCGTATTGGGACTTCTGCTGGCCCCATCCCTCGCGGGCGATCTGCACGTAGCTGCGGCCGAGAACGGGGTCGAACTGGCCGACGGGCAAGGCAACGTCAGCGGAGAGAGCGCCTTCGGAGGACTCGCTTGTCACGTAATTTTTGAAGCGCGCGGGAGTCCATTTGCCGGTGGCGTAGTCCAGGATTTTGCCGTCGGTGATGGACGCAAAGGGGACCATGGAGTAGGCGGCGAGCGGCTGCCAGGGCTGGAGTCCATCTTTGAGTTGGTCGGGAAAGATGGAGGGGTCGGCGGCGGCCTTGAAGGCTTCTTGTGCGATTTCGCCGGAGACCTGATGGTGGCCGTGGCCGTCACTGACGCCGCCGACGAAGGTGGAGAGGATGATCTGAGGGCGCTCGCGGCGGACGGCGAGGACGGCATCGTAAAGGACGCGGTCGTGACCCCAGCGGGCGAAAGACTCCTCCTGGGTTTTAGAGAAGCCGAAGTCGGCCTCGGTGCCGAAGAGCTGCTTGACGCCGTAGTATTCGTCGGCGCGCAGCAACTCGTTGGTGCGGATCAGGCCGAGCGCGTCGTAGCTTTCGCCGCCCATGGCGTTCTGGCCGCCCTCGCCACGGGTCAGCGTCAGCAGGACGGCCCGCGCGCCAAGTCCGCGGGAGAGATACGTGAGCAGCGGCCCGTCTTCGTCGTCGGGGTGCGCGACGATCACCATCACCCGTGCGGTAGTTTGCAGGCGGCGCAGGGATTGGGCCAGCGCCGCCACGCCACGGTCTTCCGGCAGGGGGAGCGCGGTGGGGCTGGGCTGCTGGGCGCTGAGCGAGCAGACCAGAAGCAGGGCCGCAAGAGCGGCGACGGAAGCGGTGCGTTTGATGCAAGCAGGAAAGTTCATGGTCTCCGTCAGTTTATAGTCCGGCGGTGGAAAGGAGGGGAAAATAGGGAACAGCCGAGACTTGAAGAGATGGTTGCCTGACGAGCATTGCTGGAAGGCATTAACCAGGATTTCAGACCAGCGATGGCGAGTGCAGATGGGGACTGTGATGACCTCGCCGCCTGTGGTTGGCTTGGTCAGAATAATGTGCAGATGTTCTTTCGCGTCGTCCTCATCGTCAATCATGAAGGCATCGCCACAATTCATGACTAGGCGACACATCCAAGAATCTGCTCGGTCGCTTCGTCGGACTCAATTTCGCGGGTGATCGCGGCAATATCCTCGGGAGGCAGATTTTGCGCCTCCAGGATTTCACGAATTGAAATCGGAAGAGAAGAGCCGGACGGATCATGCCATTCGGGCAAACTATGCGTATAGTCCCTCAACTCCCAGCGATTCATCTGGCCAAATCGCGCGAATATCTCAGTGAGTAATTTCTCTTCTGCGCGGGATAATTTATCAACAGGGCAAATCTCACTGGTCAATGCCAGTTCGTACTGACCCAAAGGTGGAGTAATGAATCTGGACCCAAAAGGCTTTTCGCCTTCGTCGATCATCAAATTATAGGTGTTACTCACTACAGGCCCATGAGGCATGGAAACATATCGATCATTGGTGACAGAAAATCCCCATCTTCCCAGCGCCTCGCGATCAGCAAGGTAGAGAAGTTTGATCAGTTTTAGGTAGGACATTTTTCCGCCGCGCAGTCTGAGTAAATAGGCCGCGGCTTCAGTGGCCTTCTGTTCATCGAATGCCATGTCGATCCTCCCAGACCGCTCCCGTGGCAAAATCATAAGCCCTCAGTATGGGCATGTCCAATCTCAATTTTAGCGCGATTGGCCTTATATTTGCCTGGATGGTCGATTGGAGCACTTTCCCAAATTGGCTCGGAGGTACTTAGGTGGAAGGCTTAAGCGGTCAGCCGCTCGAGCTGGTCAGGCTTGATGATGGTCATGCTGGAGCCTTTGATGGTGATCCACTGATCGCGGCGGAACTGATTCAGCAGGCGGGTCACCGTCTCGCGTGAGGTTCCAGCCATATTGGCGATCTCTTCGTGGGTCAGCGCCATGGTGAAGCGGAGTTCGGTCTTGCCGTTGGCGGAGGTGCGGCCCCAGTCGAGCAGCAGGCGGGCAAGTCGTCCGGCGGCGGAGCCGGAGAGGGCCAGGCGCTTGGCATCGTGAAAGACGGTAAGGTACTCGCCGGAAAGGGATTGAGCGGCATGCATGGAGGCGATGCCGTGGCGGCCAAGGAAGTCAACGAACTCCTGCTTGCGGACGGTCTTCACCTGACAAGGCTCAATAGCTTCGGCTGTGACTTCGTGGGGAACGTTGGCCAGAACCGCGCTGAGTCCCATGACGTCGCCAGGACCGGCGATCTTGAGGATCATGGTTTTTCCATCGCGGGAAGTCGAGGAGATTTTGACCTGTCCAAAGCAGATCACGAAGACGTTGCGGGCCGGGTCGCCCTCGGTAAACAGCTTTGCGCCGCGGGCGTGACTCATCATGATGCCGATGCCGTCGTAGTCCTGCAAGGCTTCTGGTGTGAGATTGCAGAACATTCGCAGATGGCGATGCTCGCAATTCACACAATCTTCCGGGGGGTGATGGGAATGAAATGATGCCATACGTTTGCCGCTGGTCAAGTTGAAGTATACAGCACTTTGACCAGTTGCAAGACAGGGATTTTCTGCCAATTTCCGTTGGGGGCTTTTGTGGCCCTCAGAGGCGGAAATTCTGAAGAAAGAAACAGCCAAAACTAGACCGTCGCGCTGTCCGCCTCCCTGCCGCGCAGCTTGCAGGTGCGCTCAAAGCAGCAGTGGTTATACGCGCGGGAAACCTCGCGGGCCAGTTCCTCCAACAACTGCATCCGCAAGCGCGGATAGGCCTGAAATGCTTGATTCAATGCCTCGATGGGCAACAACAGTGCGGAACCTTCGGAGAGCGCGCTGAGGGTATAGGTGTGTTGGCCGTCGCCGAGTGCTGCGGCCAGTTCCACCAGATCGCCGGCGCGCACCGGGCCAAGATTGAGCCGCGCATCCAACCGCTCGGTGCGACGCTGGAGCGCGCCGGAGCCGACGACGTAAAGGCCCTGGCAGTGTGCGAATTGGCGAAAAATGATTTGGCCACCTTCAAAATGGACGGACTGGGCCGCGCCATGGAGAAGTTTTCCGATCGTCGGTGGGCAGTCCAGCAGTTCTGCCAGCGGATGCGCTCGAACCGCATCCATGCGCCCGGATCGTGCCTCAGCGTTCATTCTTGCCTCTCCCGTTGCCTGGTTGAACAGGCCAACGAATCTTATATTGCATTGCACCTTGCGACCAAAACGAATACGACGAAAGGGTGGATACTCAGTCCCAGTCTGTGTGCCGGGAACCCATTCACGATTGCGCGCCTTGCCTTCAGCGACAACAGGCCTCCGGTTGCAATGCGGCGGGCACTGGCTCCGGCGGTACGCACATTACCGGGACGCGGGAGCGGGCGAGCAGCTCGAAGGCCGTGCCGTGGGGACCGGGAGTTTGGCTGGTCCGCTTGACGCCGGCGACCAGAATGCAGGGCTGAAAGTCGGCAATGGCCTCGCCAATTGCCTCGGCGGGAGCGCCGTCGCGGACCATGCAGCGGACCGGCGTCTTCTCGCTGGGCACAATTCCAAACTCATCCAAGGTATTGGCGCAGGGATTCACACCAGGAACGGCCTCGGCGCTGCCCTTGGCGTGCAGAACCAGCAGGGGGCGCTCGAAGGTTTGCGCCAGCGAATACGCAGTGGCAACGGCGGCGGCGGTCGCCTCGTTGCGCTCCATGGCCAGCAGCACCGGCCCGCCGGGGGTGGGGCGATGAGGCCCCGCATTCCAATCGGCGGCTACGGCCAGAACCGGGCACGGAGCCAGCCGGACCAACTGCTCGGCGATTGCGCCCACGACGACCGGACCCGCGCCTTCGGCTCCAGCGGTGCCGATCACCAGCAGGCCAGCCTCGTATTGCCGGACCACATCGACCAGCATCTGGGCGACCGCGCCCTGCCGCAGCTCAGTATGGCTGCGAATGCCCTCGCGCAGCAGGTCTCCGGCCAGTTTGTCGAGGGCTGCGCGAGCCTCTTCGGAGAGATCCTTGCGTACGCTGCCGGGCACCGCGTCGAGGGCGGCATATTCAAGCGGGTCAATCCCGTGCGCCAGCACCACGCGCGCATCATAGGCCATGGCGATTTTCCGAGCATATTCGAGGGCCGCTTCCGAGACTCCGCCCAAATCCGTGGCCACCACGATGGTCTTCAAGCCGGTTGAAAAACCCATAGATGCCTCCCGTCGCGCTGTGCGACGTCCGCGTGCCTAGCTCACTATCGGATTTCGAGTCTGCGCTCCGGGAAGAGAGGCAAGCTGTGATACTATTCACCCCGCGCTGTGACTATGGTCACAGGGACCAAGAGATCAGGGAACAGGGAAGCAGAATTTCCCTTGCCACGCGCTTTAGGTGCGCGTAACCTGCGGTTTGGCCTTCCCGCTGTTCCAGCGGGAGCAGGGTTGGTACAATCAGGCATGGCTTTGTGGATAGAACCGCTTTTTCAGGGGAGTGTATGGGGATGCAATTGACAGTTTCCAGCGCTCAAGAGTCCGGGTCGGTAGACGACTCCGGTGGCCTTAGCCCGCAACAGTTGGTGGAAATCTACCGGTTGATGTACCTTTCTCGCCGCGTGGACGACCGCGAAATCCTGCTCAAACGCCAGCAAAAGATCTTCTTTCAAATCTCAGGCGCGGGGCATGAGGCGCTGCAAGTGGGTGCCGGTCTGGCGCTGCGCCCAGGCTACGACTGGTTCTTCCCGTACTACCGCGACCGGGCGCTGTGCCTGACGCTGGGCGTGACGCCGGAAGAGATGCTGTTGCAGGGCGTGGGCGCGGCCACGGACCCGGCCAGCGGCGGGCGGCAGATGCCGACCCACTGGTCCAGTCGCGCGCTGAATATCGTCAGCACGTCGTCGTGCACCGCCTCGCAGGTGCTGCACGCCGTGGGTTGTGCGGAGGCGGGCCGGTACTTCAGCCGCCATCCCGAGGCGGCCGCGAAGGGTGCCGACTACCGCGCCTTCCGCGACGTGAAGTTCCAGGGCGACGAGGTGGTTCTGACGCTGTTGGGCGAGGGATCAACCTCGCAGGGTGAGTTCTGGGAGGCGCTGAATACCGCCTCCAATCAGAAGCTGCCTGTAATCTTCTGCGTGGAAGATAACGGCTACGCGATCAGCACGCCGGTGGAGATCAACACGCCCGGCGGCAATATCTCCCGGCTGGTGGCCAACTTCCCGAACTTTCATTTTGAAGAGGTGGACGGCACCGATCCCGAGGCCTGCCTGCGCGCCTTCCAGGCGGCGGCGGCGCATTGCCGTGCGGGCCGTGGTCCGGCGCTGGTGCATGGGCACTGCGTTCGGCTCTACTCTCACTCGCTCTCCGACGACGACAAGAACTACCGCACCGCCGCCGAGCGCGAGGCTGACGCCATGCGCGATCCGCTCTCGCTGATGCAGATGCGCCTGCTGCGCGAGGGGGTTTTGTCCGAGGACGAGATCAACGCGCTGGAGAAGCGGCTGGATCATGAGGTGGCCCAGGCCGCCGAGCGCGCTCTGACCGCGCCGCTGCCGCTGGTGGCCGATATTCAGAAGCACGTCTACTCCGAGGATCTGGACCCCACCAGCGCCGCCTTTGCCTCCGAGCAGGTGGAAACGGGAACCGAGGGCGGAGGCAAGGCCGGGCACGACAAGGGTAACGAGCCGCGCACCATGGCCGACCTCATCAATGCCTGCCTGCACGACGAGATGCGCCGCGATCCGCGCATTGTGGTCTATGGCGAGGACGTGGCCGACGCCAGCCGCGAACAGGCTCTGGCCGAGGCCAAGGGCAAGGGCGGCGTCTTCAAACTCACGGCGGGGCTGCAAACCGAGTTCGGCTCGGGGCGGGTCTTCAATTCGCCGCTGGCCGAGGCCAATATTGTGGGCCGCGCCATCGGCTATGCCGCGCGAGGCATGAAGCCAGTGGTCGAGATTCAGTTTTTCGATTACATCTGGCCCGCCATGGAGCAGATTCGCAACGAACTTTCGGTGATGCGCTGGCGCTCGAACGGCGAGTGGGCCGTGCCTGTGGTGATTCGTGTGCCCATCGGCGGCTATCTGACCGGCGGGTCCATCTATCATTCGCAGTCCGGCGAGAGCATTTTTACGCATATTCCGGGCCTGCGCGTCATCTTCCCGTCCAACGCTCTGGACGCCAACGGACTGCTGCGCACGGCGATTCGCTGCGACGATCCGGTGCTGTTTCTGGAGCACAAGCGGCTCTATCGCGAGACCTACGGCCGCGCCCCCTATCCGGGGCCTGATTTTGCCATCCCCTTCGGCAAAGCCAAGATCGTGCGCCCTGGCAAGGATCTCACGCTGGTCACCTATGGAGCCTTGGTTCCGCGCGCCCTGCAGGCCGCCGAGCGCGCCCATCGCGAGCACGGTATCCAGGTCGAGCTGATCGATCTGCGCTCCCTGAACCCCTACGACTGGGAGGCGATTGCCACCTCCGTTCGCAAGACCAGCCGGGTCATCGTCGCGCACGAAGATATGCTCAGTTGGGGCTTCGGTGCCGAGATCGCCGCCCGCATCGCCGACGAGTTATTCGACGAGTTAGATGCCCCCGTCAAGCGCATCGGCTCCATGGATACCTACGTCGCCTATCAGCCCCTGCTGGAAGACGCAATCCTGCCCCAACCAGAAAATATCCTGAAAGCAATTGTGGATTTGCGGAGTTATTAGGTCCACGATTTGCGAGTTAGTCACCCCAGGTCTCAGAATCGAGACCTGGGGTGACTAACTCGACCAAGAAAAGAATACCCCGTCCCGAACAATATACAGTTCGAGACGGGGATATGTTGAGAACAATTATTCTTGAGCGGCAGTCTTATTCTTTACGACAATGGTGATGGTGTTGGAATAAACTGTCGGCATTCCTTGTTCTTTTCGCGTACCTGAATGGTATATTTACCGGGGATAGCAAGTTGATAGATTTCGCTGATCCTTGTTGCTGTCTCAATACTCTCTTCAGGCTTTAGTTCTCCATGTACCATATTGCCTGGAGGTTTCGGAGGCTGTAACTCCTCGTCGTTTGGAACTTGTTCGTTCAGTGATACAGTTTTTGCAACGAGCATTCCTTTTTCATCTCGCGCCTCATACGTATAACCAACGGCCACATTTCCCCTTCTCCCAAATAGAAGCTTAATGCTATTGAGCCTCTTGCGAAATTCAATTGTGAGGGGCAAGAAGCGTCAGGGCACGACTTCAGTCGTGCCGAAAGATCAGCAAAAAGATGTTGGGC
>Ga0209415_10003822_pt1 | contig 27871 bp, 24 predicted proteins | sample PeaSoiSIISIP2007_FD_187696 | JGI IMG/M metagenome (GOLD analysis project Ga0209415, IMG submission 187696) | Peat soil microbial communities from Weissenstadt, Germany - SII-SIP-2007 (SPAdes) (version 2) | ecosystem: Environmental > Terrestrial > Soil > Wetlands > Peat | place: Germany... | reverse complement strand
CCGGCTCGGCCAGCTCGGGCGGGTACCAGTTCCCGTCGGAGGCCAACCACCACCCCGGCTGGGGCGGCGTCGGCTCGAGGGGCCACGCCGGAGGGCCGGGCAACGGGGTCGAAGGCTGCTCGAGGGTTGCCGAAGAAGAGGGTGCTGTCGGAACTGTCCACGCCACCGGATCCGCCTGTGCCGGAAGCAACGGCTGTGCTCCATCGACCGCGGTTCGGACCGGTTCGGCCATCTCGGGCGGGTACCAGTTCCCGTCGGAGGCCAGCCACCACCCCGGCTGGGGCGGCGGCGCCAATTCGGCTATCGGGCCCGGTGGGGGCGGCGGTCCGGGCGGGGCGGTGCCCCACCCACCCGGGGACCCGGATTGCGCACGCACATCGACCTGGCCGGCGCCGGAAGCCGCAACTGTTTCGGCTACCGGGCCCGGACCGGGGTGCTCGGGGTCCGCGCCGACGCCGGGCGGCGGATCGTACGACTCGACGCTGCCGTCGCGGACGAGCTTGGTGGGTCGGCCCTGCGAGAAGTACCGCCGCTCATGGACTCCATAAGGGTCTGCCTGCCACCCATGAAGTTCTGCCATCTAGAAGCCCCCTGGCACCGATGCGACGCAGTCACTCATCGTAAGTCGCCCGGGCGACCATTGGCAACGCGCCCCACCCAGACGTTCTCACAGCGGGAACCAGCGTATCCGAGCGGGATCCGGTATCCACTGGGCCCGCCCACCGGCACCACCTTGACCGGCCCATAGACTGCTCTTCAGGAGGGGCTATGGAGACAAGAAAGTTTCCTACGGACGTGGCGGAGTACCTTCGCCTCCATCACGTCATCACCCTGGGGACGTCGTCGTTCACCGGTATGCCCCACGCCGACACCGTCATCTACGCCAACGACGACTGGCGCCTCTACTGGTTCGGGATCGATGGCTCGACCATCGCCCGGAACGTCAGGGCGAGCCGCTACATGGCGTTCACGATCGATGATTACACCACCGATTGGCGAAAGGTGCGGGAGCTTCAAGGCGTGGGACAATGCCAGGCAGCCGGAGCGGACGAGGAGGAGTGGGCGATCTGGCTGTGCGCCCAGAAGTTCGGCCCTACGTTCGTCCGCCCGCCCGGCATCCTGTACCGAGTCTTCCCAGGTGAAATGCACTTCGTCGACTACGACTACGCCACTGTGGCGGCCCTGTCGCCGCCTGAGATCACGGAGCGGGTCTTCCGGTTCGAGGATGCTCCCAACGGCCCCACCCGTGGCGCCGTGTCGACCAGTCTCGACCGAACGTCGTTCGAGGCGGGTCAGGTGATCTTCCGCCCCGGTGACCGCGCCGGCCAGTACTACGTCGTGGTCGCGGGTGAGGTCGAGATCCGTGCCGAGGGTTACGGTGCCGATCAGACCGTGTCACGCGTGGGACCCGGTCAGCTCTTCGGCGATCAGGGGGCTCTGCGCGGGCAACGAGGAGTCTTCACTGCACACGCCGTGACGCGGACCGTCCTCCTCTCCGTGCAGCGCGAGACGATGCGAGACCTGCTGCTGCCCCAGGATCCCGAGCAGCTCCCACCTCCCCCGGGTCAGCGCTGAGAACACCAGTCGGGACCGACGCCCACGTTCACGTAGGGTTCGCTCAAGCGTCACTTGGAGATAACCTTTGGTGGCTACAGTCACTGGCGGCTCGTGCCGGGTCAGCGTCGCGTAGACGGACCTGAATCGCCGGACCTGGAATCGAACACGAAGGGAGCCGGGTTTCATGCCGACGCACACCACACGACGTTCTCTGGGCGTGGTGCTTGCCGCCATCGCCGTCGTGGCGATCGCCGTGGTCTTGCCGGCCGAGATCGCTGCGGCCGCTCCGCAGGTGACGATGCCGGCCGGCAACCCACAGAACAACCAGACATGGACCGTGACGGGAAGTGGGTTCCCGTCGCGCCACAGCGATCCGGCGGGGGTGCAGATCCTCGAGTGCGCCGACCCCCACGGAAACCTGGCGAACCTTCCCACGGACGCCTCGACCTGCGACGGGGCCACGCAGGACCCCCTCCCCGTCTACACCGACGCAAGCGGGAACATCACCGACAGGTACACCTTCGCCGCGCTCACCGGGTTGCACGGTACGTCGAACATTGCATGCAACACCACCCACTACTGCGTCCTGTACGCCGGCGTCGACTACAACAACAGGTTCCTGAGTGGACCGCACGCCTTTTCGAGCGCCTTCGAGATCGGCGCCGCCAACCCGACGTCCGGAGGTTCCAACGTCGTGGTCATCGTGATCCCGATCGTCGTCGTGATCGCGGCCGGGTCGTTGCTGGTGCTCCGCCGCCGCCGGTCGCAGACCCCTCCGGCCGACCGTCCCTCGAGGGCGAACACCCAGAACCCGCCCGTTCGGGCCTAGTGTTCGGTCACGGCCCGCTCGGGTGACCGACCACCTTGTAGAGGCGCAGAGCGGGGCAGATGCTCGTCGGAGCGAATTGACGCACCAGCCGGCTGAACCCTGCACCGTTCTGGTACAGGTCGGGATACGCAGCGGTCACGGCGTTGTAGACGCCGCCCGGGGGTGGCACCACCACGTAATGGACGTTCCACGTCAGAGGATCGGCCAGGATCTTGGCGAAGTCGGAGTCGTTGGTGATGACGAAGATCTTCGGGTTCGTACTGCGCACGATCGTCGTCGCCATGCAGTCGAATGCGTCGTCGGTGATGACGTCGCCATCGGGGAGGTTCAGCTTCTCGAGGTAGGGCATCACCGGAAGGAGGACGGCGTCGGTCGGCGGAGGGCGGTAGAGCGAGGGATGGAAGACGTCCGTCAGTTGGGCTGACTCCTCGATACCGATCTTGGGATTGTCCATCGCCGACGCCGTGGTCACCAGGGACGGCCCGACGAGCACCACGGCGGCAGCGAGGGCACCGACCGTGCCAAGCGTACCTAGCGAAGGCCCGCGGACCGCCGCCACCCTGGTCGACCGAACCGCCGCCGCGACGCGTCCGTCCGTACCGGGACGCGGCGCCATGATGGACGCCAGCAGCAGTACCTCGAGCGGCGCGCACAGGATATAGAAGCGAAACCACGGGAAGACCTGATTGTCCAGGTAGCCCAGCAAGGTGAACAGGATCCCACCGCCGATGACGGCGAGCGGTGCCGCAACCTGCACATCTCTGCGACAAATGGCGACGACGAGCGCGGCGACGAGCAGGACGGGCATCAGCGGCGCCATCGCCTCGAGCGCCATCGCCTCGTGGGCCAGCCGGGCCACGTACTGACCGGGAACCAGGTGATAGTAGGACCCGTACTCCTGGATCTGGGCCGCGTTGCCGTACTGCGACGTGAATTGTCCAAACGCCGAGCCCGTGATGATCAAGCTGGCGAAGGCCCAACCGACGAACGATGCCAGGAAGAGGAACAGATAGATGACGGCGTCGGTCAGTCCCGTCACGAACCGGCGAGGCCCGGTGCTACGCCGCATGCTGACGATCAGGACGAGGGTGCCGCTCGTCAGCGCAATGGCCACCGCTTCCTCGCGCGCCAGGTAGCACAGAGCAAGCATCGCAGCTGCGTACACGAGAGATCTCGAGTCGTCATCGGCCAGCCAGCGCCGCAGATACCGAACCGTGCCCACGGTGGTGAAGACGTACAGCGCCTCGCTCATCCCGTTGGCGGCGTAATAGACGATCATCGGATTGAGCGCGAACAGAGCGGTGAGTACCAGGCGCTGCGTCCGGCGGATCCCCCACTCGTCCAGCAGCGAGCGCATTTGATGGACGGCGCCCACCATGGCGACGACCGTCACCAGGCTGGCGGCCACGTCGCGGGTCACGAGCGGGCGCCACAGATCCTTGGCCAAGAGGGGGACCATGTCGGCCATCGATGTCAGCGGGTTCCACACGAATCCGATGGCGGCCAGGTGGAAGTGCCTCGAATACAGGACGTAAAAGCCGTTCGCCAATCGGAACACGGAGTCGGGTGGAAAGATCTGGTACCGAAAATCGAGGAGGGCGGCGGCGATGCCGTACAGGATGGCGGCCACGGATGCCACCAGTCCGGCCTCGGTGAGCATGCGGTGCACGACACGATGCTTCCGCGGGGAGGCGAGATGCGGTGGGCGGCCGATCTCACCGGTCGGTCCCGAGGTCGTCGTCCCGAGGACCGAGGTCACACCGAAACCCGCGGAGCGACGGAGGTCGGGCGCTCGGCCTGCTCCCGAGCCCCGTTCACGGTCCACGCCCTTCCATCGATGCGTTTGGGCACGTCACCATCCGGGCATGTCGGCAAGGAAGCAGCTGTCTCTGGTACCACGTGATTCTAGTGAGGAGTCCGGTCCTAACATACGGTTCCCGGCGTCGACCTGCATCGAGAGTCAGGAGACGGGGCCCTCCTCGACCACCCTCATCAAGGGATCGCCCGGGTAGGTGTCGAACGCACACCCGCTCGGTGCTGTCGGCTCCCAATTCCAGGCGAGCAGTCCACTGACCCCAGCCCGCAACTGGGCCTGTTCCTTCGCCTGGAACTCGCCGGCTCGCATCTCGGGACTGACGCACCCGGCACCGGCCATGATGCCGACCTCGCCGACGATGATGGGTTTCCGCAGGGCAGCAGCCTCCCCGATGCGCAAAGCCAGCCCGTTCCACTCATCACCGCCGACCGGGACCGCGCCGTTGTAGTCGTGGTACGACAGCACGTCGATGCCCGGGCTGGCGGCCAGCGATGCGTAATTCGGTCCAGAGGTCCCGCATTGCCCGCTGCCGATGGTCCCGCCCTCGACCGGATGATCGGGGTCGAGGAAGTGAATCTCGCCGCCCACGACGTCGAAGAAGTGCACCAGGGCATGCTCCGCCGCCACCTCGTTCGGGCACCTCTGGTGACCACCGCAGGCCGACGGCTGGTACCGCTTGGGACACGTCGAAGCCTCAGGCTCCGAGATCGGCTCCCACATGCCGAGCGCGGGAGAATCCTTGTACCGGCTCACCACGGCCTGTACGTAGTCCCAGTATGAGAGTGGGGTGAGACGGCCGGCGTCGTGGACGGCCATGAAACCACCGTTGTACCAGGAGGGGTTCTTCCACACACCGTCGTCGCATGCTCCGCTCTGGCCGGCGAGCACCACGACGAGCCGCTGATGATAGGCGGCAGCCGAGTCGAACACCCGGTCCAGCGGAGCCCAATCGAGCAGATGCGTCCGGACGTTGATGGCTGCACTTCCCTGCCACGCCCAGAAGCGAACCAGCGAGTTCGGGGGGAGCGAGGCGAAAAGCTGATCGAGCTGCGCCTCGTTCTCCATCGTCCCGCAACTCCCGTTCACTCCCCACTCACTTGCGATCTCGTAGGCGTTGACGCCGACGAACTGATACGGCGCACCGTTCAAGAAGAGCCGGCCCCCGCTGGCGGTGATGTCGCCGGAAGCCGCATCGGCGGGCACCGCGACAGAGGCAACCACCGGAGTGGATTCGTGGACGGAAGGGGCGGTGACCGACGCAGACGGTTGGGTCCTCACCAGTCGATGGCCGTGACTGCCGAGCACGCCGGGTGTTGCTCCGACTGCATCCGTGGGCAGGAGGACAACCAGCCCGACCATCAACAGACTCGCCAGCACGGGAACCCGGAGACCGGTCGGTCGTCCGCGCTCTCTGAACTGCACGGTTCGAGCATCGGCAGCCGCCGCAGACGTCTTGATGGCAGATGACGACGTTGTGAGTGCGGGGCGAAACAGGAGTCGGACGACTCGGTCGTACAGGAACTCCCGACGGTCCTCGGAGTGGGGTCCTAGACCGGCGGAGCGCGGCGCGATGCGTGATGCAGACCGCGTCGGGTCGCAGCGCCACCATCTCATGGCGCAGATGGTATCGGCGCAGCGCTCACAGTTTTCGGGCACTCAGACGACACACAGCAAAGCGTCCAACGCGGCACGGAACGACAGGCGCCGCCGGTGCGACGTCGTACCCACGGCGTGCTCAGGCCCAGCCGGATTCGCATTCCGGTGAAGGTCACCTCGTGTTCAAACTCTGTTAACCGAAACGAGAGGTCGACACCGCTGTCCGGCCCAGCGCCTCCATGGGAGATCGTGGCCACTGTCACTTCGGGGCGATGTCGGCCAACGGTACGGCCCCGGTGGGAGGTTTCACGGTGACCCGCTTACCCCACTGGTCGAATATCGCTGCTTGGGTGACCGTCTTCCCATTGGCAGAGATCCGGACGCCGCCGGCGAGCGGCAGCACCGGGGAGGTCGTGGTGACGGCCATCTCCACTTCGTAGGACGTCACCGCCTGGGTGGCGGTACCGGTTCCCTCGATGAGTCCGACCGTGTGACCGGCGATGGTGGAGACGGCCAGGCTCAGCTTCCCACCGGGAGTGAACTCATCGAGCGTCGACGTGAACGAGACCGAGTTCGCCAGCTGGGGAAATGCGGCGGCAGCCGATGTCAAGGTGATCCATTTGTTGGCATTGGCCGCCGCTGCCGTCACTGACAACCCCATGCCCGCCTGCAGGTCCATGGCGTCGGACTCGATGTAGCCGGTCTTCCCCATCACCAGGATCCGGGTCACTCCATTCGAGCTGGTCATGACGGCCTCACCCCCCTGCGAGCTGATCTCACCGATGGCGTCCTGCTGGACTCCCCCTTTGGTCTGGATGCTGAAGTGCATGCTCCCGGCGGCCCGTGCGTCGCGCAGAGCGAGCCGGAGGACCGTGCCGGCCGACTTCCCCGCCAGAGCCCCCGGCGATGGACTCGACGAGCAGGCGGCCATCACGATCGAAGACACAACGCACAGCGAGATGACGCGGAGTCGGCGCATAGTGTGCATGGTACCGCTCCGTCATTCCTGCGAATCTGCGTGCCGCCAGGTAACGCGAACCGGCGAGCCGCGAAATGCCGACGTCCCGCTCAGGCTGTTTGGGGAGTGCCGTTTCCGACGGCATTGAAGTCGCCGCCGGCGGGTACGTGGGCGGCGGACCTGTCGAAGGTATCGACGTCGTAGCGGAAACCCAAGCCGCGCACTGTTACCAGGTGGCGGGACCCGTTCGGACCGACTTCGAGCTTCTGCCGAAGCCGTCGGATGTGGGTGTCGAGGGTCCGGCTCCCCGCACAGTGGCGCTCGGACCACAGACGCTCGATCAGCTCGTTCCGGGGCCACAAGCGGCCGGGAGGCGAGAGGAGCAAGGCCAGGAGGTCGAACTCACGTCGAGGAAGGTGGACGGATTTTCCGTCCACGGTCACCTTGCGGCTGTCGAAGTCGATGCCCAAGGAGCCGACCGCCATGAACCCCCGGCGTGATTCCTGAGCGACGACGACGCTGTGCACCCCCCGTGGCGGGGGAGTAACCGGACGCCGGATCGCCTCGATCCGCGCCGCCAATTCTCTCATTCGATATGGCCTCGACACGTAGTCGGTGGCTCCGGCATCCAACGCCTGCGTCAGATCGAAAGGTGTCTCCACTGCGGTCACCATGATGACCGGGACGTCGGCCATGGAGCGCAGACGTCGGCACACATCGGTCGCCGGTATCCCGGGCAGCCACACGTCCATGACCACGATGTCGGGTGGGTTCCGGACGAAGAGACGGAGGCCGTCCATGGAGTCGCCGGCGAGCTCGACGGTGTAGCCCTTGGTCTGGAGCCCGTCACGGAGCAATGTCCGGTACGAAGGATCCTGCTCGATGACGAGAACCCGCACAGGCCGACGCGACAACCTCCGGTCGTGCGGAACCGGGATCGAGACGCGGCGACGCTCGACGGGCCGGCGCAAACGCGTGTCCATGCTCATGCTTTCACCACCTGTCGTTTCTGTCGTCGGACGAGGAGCACCGTCCCCGCCATCGCGCCACCGACGATGGGCAGGAGGACGGGAAGAGCGGCCTCGGGCGCCTGAGCCGGGGGGGTCCCGGCGGGCCCCCAATTGGGGTCATCGAAGGCGCTGAAGATGGGGACGTCGAACCCCCTGAAGCCACCGGGGAAGTAGGTCATGGAGGTGACATGGCCTGTGGCCGCGCCCGATGAGTTGACGGGCACTTCGAAGGGCCCCCACGAGTTGAAGCTCCACGGTGCGCTCTCGTCGAACGCCAATGACTCCCCGTCGGGCGAGTACACGGGGTCGCTGCTCGGAGGCCGACAGACCTGCGCACCATCGAACGCACCGTTGTCGGACGCCCGGAACACCGGCTGCTGGTCCGTCCCCTGCGGCGTCATGGTGTACAGCTGCAGACTCCCACAGGCACGGTCGGACTCGAAGACGATCCGCCCTCCGCTCGACCACGGGGAGAAGTCCGGCTTGGCATCGTCAGCGCTGCTCCCGCCGTTCCCTTGCGCCGACAGGTCGGTGAGGGTCTGGTTGGCCAGGTCGTAGCTGAAGATGTGCGAGTGGCCGTCGACGAGGCGCACGAATGCGATGAGCTGCGCATTCGACGGATCGAAGACGGGCTCGGTGTCACTCGTGCCCGTCGGCGAGGAGAACACGGGGACAGCCGACGCCGGATCGCTCACGTTCTCTGTGTAGAGCTGAGGGCCATCGCCCGAGAGCGTGCGCTGGAACACGATCGTTTCGTCCCCGGCTGGCGACCACGACGCGTCGTCGTCGCTGGCGGTCGGCGAGTCGGACACGAGCGTCGGGGTGCGGTGGTGACCGGACGAGCTCAGCGGGATGGTGAACAACTGGCTCGGGCTGTGTCCCTGGGTGTTCGTGAAGACGACCTCGGAACCGTCAGGGGAGACGAAGGGATGGCTGTCGGTGCCGGGCGTGCACGTCAGCACGGTGGCGTGGGAGGAGCCGGGCTGCAGCGCGAAGAGGGCGGAGCCGCCCCCCGGACCGGCGCACGGGGAGCTGAACTCTTCGTCGAAGCCGCCCCCCGAGCCGTGGCCGGATCCGTGCCCCGACCCGTGGCCCCCGCCGTATCCCAAACCCCCTGTGCCGGCCACCACGATCGCGCCGTCGGAACCGGGGAACGCCGCCATGGCGGCGGGAGCGCCGACCGTGACCACCATGACCGTGAACAAAGCAGTCGCCAGAGCGAAGCGGCCGACCGTGAACCGTGCGAACGGGGCGGACGGGAGGCGACGCCGGCCGTCGCCTCCCGACGGGTCTCGGCGCCGCGCCGGCACCGGGGCCCCCCCGCCATGCTCCATGGACACGGATTGTTGTCCGGCGATCTGTCCGAGACCAGGTGAAGCGGTCATTTGGAGATGAACAACGCGCGACGCCTTCGGGAACACCAGGTAATATCTCACGAAACATGGTGATGATACCGCCATGAGTGATCTTTGACTCCATTCGGCGTCGGTTCCCCGGGAAACCCCCCAGGTGCTGGGGTCCTCTTTTCTTTTCGGCGCCGGCAATTCGTTACGGCTTTACCGACGGGTTACGGGGGGTTCACCTCGACTCGCTACGGTCTGTGGTGTGAGGTCACGCAACGGAGTCGCCCCCACGCACGTCTACCGGCTCCGGCAACCCCGCTGGCACGGATCGTGGCGACGGCGGGCGTATGCGATCACAGCCCTGGCCGTGGTGGTCATGGCGGGACTGGCCGGACCAGGAAGCGGGACGTTGCAGCCGTCGTCCGGGGAGGGCGGAGCATGGTCGGTACCGCTCGGGGCCTACGTCGGGGCGGCCGATCCCGAGGGGGTAGCCGCCTTCGGCACCGCCACCGGGACGAAGCCCACCTACGCGTCGGACTACCTGCCCTGGCAATCGGGGTGGGCGGCGATGTCGAACGCCTCGAGCCTGGCGTGGCTGCTCGGACCGTGGCACTCGGCGGGATACACGCTCGTGCTCGGGGTGCCCATGATCCCCGAGGACGCATCGGGGGCGACGCAGGGCACGTTGGCGGCCGGGGCGAGCGGGGCATACGACTCCTACTTCGCCACCCTGGCCCAGACGCTCGTGGCGGGCGGCCAGGCCGACGCCGTACTGCGCCTGGGATGGGAGTTCAACGGTGACTGGTACCCGTGGAGCGTGGCGAACCCTTCCGATGCCGCCAATTACGCCTCGTACTTCGCCAACATCGTCATGACCATGCGAACGGTCCCGGGCGAAGGATTCAAATTCGTGTGGAACCCGACCGACTCGGGCTCTTACGGGAACGCCTACACCCCCGACGAGGCCTATCCGGGGGACGCATACGTCGACGACGTGGGCGCCGACGTCTACGACCAGTGCTGGTGCTCTCCACAGGACCCCCAGACTGCGTGGGACTCTCAACTCCAAGGGCCCTGGGGCCTGAACTGGCTCCAGGCCTTCGCCAACCAACACGACAAGCCGATCGCGCTGCCCGAGTGGGGTGTCACCATCCGAAGCGACGGCCACGGGCTCGGAGACGATCCGTACTTCGTCTCGGAGATGGCCTTGTGGATCTCCCAGAACGACGTGGCGTTCACCTCCTACTTCGAGTTCGACGCTTCCGACGGGAGCCACGACCTGGTGGACGGCAATTTTCCCAACTCCCTGACCGCCTTCCGCGCCGCGTTCGATCCGCCCACCACGACCTCACCACCCACGACCGTGCCGCCTACCCCTCCGACGGTGCCGCCTACGACGGTGCCGCCTACGACGGTGCCGCCTACGACGGTGGCCCCCACGACGGTGCCGTCCACGGTGCCGATGACAACCCCACCCGCGACCACCCCACCCGTAACCACCCCACCCACGACCACCCCACCTACGACGGTGCCGCCTACGACGGTGCCGCCTACGACGGTGGCCCCCACGACGGTGCCGACGACACCCACGACGGTGCCACCGGTGTCACCGATGACTCCCACGGCCATGACGTTCACGATCGCCCCCGATCCCACCAGCCCGGCCGAGATCCTCACGTGGACGGTCACTCCGGTACCCGACGGTGGTGACGTGAGCTTCTCCGTCGACGGTTGGGACGGGCAGCTCCCGGTTTCGACCACGTCCGGGACCGTGGCCCTAGCGCTTCTTCTCCTCGACGGTCCCCACACCGCGGACGCCACGTACTCCGGGTTCGGCTCGTTCGCTTCGAGCACGATGACGAGCACATTCACCGGCGGGCTGGAGCTGACCTCCCTGACGGTGACCCCACCGATCGAGGTCGGCTCGGGGAGCGAGTTCCTCCTGGAGGCCACGATGACAAGTGGGGAGGTCCCGATTCCCGGCGCACCGGTGTCGTTCTTCGTGCACCAGACCGAGATCTGCCACGGAACCACGGACACCAACGGGATCGTGACGTGCATCGTCAACGAGGGCGGAAGCGATGGATTCGGACTGGCGACAGGTAGCGTGACCGCCACCTTCGGAGGCGACCCAAACCACACACCGGCCGTCTCCGCCTCCCCGCTCTCCGTGCCGCTGGCCGAGGACGACGCCTCCCACATTGCCCACAGCGGCAGTGATGCCCCGGGTGTCACCGTCACGTCGAGCACCACTTGGGGCACGTCGAGCACCACCGAGGGCACGTCGAGCGCCACGGCAGACACGTCGGGCACCACCGGGGATCCGTCAGGCACCACCGAACGTGGGTCGACCTCCGGCGGGGCACCATATCCAGCCGGCGCGGCCGCGCCATCGGGAGCGAGGAGCACGGTGGCGACGGCGACCCGGTCCACCGGCGCCGGCGCCGGCGGATCCTCGGCAAGCCCCGGACCTCAGGTCGCCGTGAGCTCGGCTCAGCCGCCGGAAGCCGAGCATGCCACGAGTGCGTCCCCCCGCACGCATGGCTCGCCACGCCGCGCCGCCGGATCTGGGGCCACGGGGGCGTCCGTCCAGCCCCTGGCGCTGGTGGTCCTGGCCCTGGGGCTGGCGCTCGTCGGCGTCGGGATGGCGCGCCGCAGACGGGTCACGTCCGCCCAACAGTGAGACAGCGAGGCGGGTGTCCGGCAACAACCACCCCTAGTTGGTCCGTACCCCGCCTCGCCGCCTCATCGCCCGTCGGGAACGAGCCCTCGGACACGGTCACGGTACTCGGTGGACGTCGGAACGGACCACAAAAAACTACGTGGAATCTTTGTGACGCTCTTGTTACCTGAAGGTCGCGAGCCGTTCACGATCGGGGTCAGTTCACGATCTCGACGGGGATCCCCCACGGCACCTGTTGGGCGAGGGTGGCGACGGCGGCATTGCGGAGACGGACACAGCCGTTGCTCGAGTAGGTGCCGATCACCGAGGGCTGGTCGGTACCGTGGATGGCGACCTGCCCCGGTCCACCGTCGAAGCTGAAATAGGTGTCGGAGAAGGCGGATAATCCCAAGGCGTAGGGACCATACGGACCACCGGGATCGCTGAGGCGGACGATGTACGTCACGAAGAAGAGGCCGGTGGGCGTGGGCGACGACGGAGCTCCCGGTGCCACCGGCGCCTGGAACACGGGCTCGTTGTCCGAGTAGAGCGTCAACTGGCGTGCCGCCAGGTCGACGACGATGTGCTGCTGGACCGATGTCAGGGTCACGTCGGCGGCCGGTATCCACGCCGCCGACCCGTTGGGTCGTATCGGGACGTACGCCTTCACCCAGCCGTCCTGCGCACCGGCGACGAGGAGCACGAGGGGAGCGCCCAGGTAATTGGGGTTCGGGAGCGAGCGAAACGCAGTGGCGTCACCCGGTGCGACGTAGAGCGGCAACGACGGAACGACCGCGATCGCTACCTCCGACGGGTCCTCGACTGTCGGAAGTGTCGGGCCGGTTCCGGATGAGCCGGCGATCACCCGGCTGCGCATGGCGGAGACGGGTAACACCGCCGACGTCGGCGTGCTTCGCGGCGTGACCGGCGTGACGGGCGGTACTGCCGGCGACGTGATCGGCGGCGCCACCGCTGGCGCGGTGGTGGAGGCAGACGGAAAGGCGACGGCTGGCGATACCTGGCCCTCTCCGGCGATGGGGAGGACCAGGTGGACGACAGGACTGACCACGGCGCCGGCGGCGGACACCTCGTCCGAGCGGGCAGGCGCCGAGGCGTCGGTCTCGATGGCGTGCCACACGATCATCACGGTGATGACGACGGGGAGGAGTGCGGCGGTCCAGCGACGCCATAGGCGCCCATAGCCGTGAGCGACCTCGAGGCCCTCGGGAGACGATCGAGTCAACATGAGCGAGGCATGGTACGGGCGAAGCCGCTGACCGGACGCAGCCACCACGGCGCCGGACATTATGAGCCGAAGATGAACTCCAGGCGACGGAAACGCGATCGTTCCATGAACTTCCCCTGACTCCGGCGGTGGGGTTCTCGAAGGGGGCGCCTGGCCCGTCGGGGCACGTGTCAGGGCGCGACGGCCGGCCCCGTTCGGTTCCCTCCTGGCGCCCGGGCCCCCACGGGACCGGGCCTGTAGCGCGAAGAGCCAGCGGGCGTGCCTTCGATCGGTGACAACAAGCCCCTCAGGTCCAACTGGCTGCGAGGAGAAGCGCTCCCGTGGCTGTCAGCAGGACCGGACAAATCTTGAAGAAGACGACGGCCGTGCGAGCGCCCGTCACCGTTGTCAGCGTGGCGATGGCCAGAAGGCAGATGGCCGAGAGCCGATAGACCCAATCGACTAGCCCGTGCTGAGGACCGGCCAGGGCGGTCGCTGTCACGACCACGGCGGCAATGAACCACATCGTCATCGCCTCGGCGATCCACTCCTGGGCGATGATCAACCGGTTGTCACGAGAGTTGTCGTTGTAGCTCTTGACCACTCTCGCCGTGGGGACCACATGGGCGACGCCCCATACGGCTACGACCCCTGCTGCGACATAGGCCATGACGGCGCTCACAGCTATAGCATCTGGCCCCGAAGGGACTCCGACCAGGGTCGAAGGCCCTCCATTGCCCATGGGTATGGGGCCTAGATTCAGAGGGCTCCCAGACGGTCGATCAAGTCTCTGACCCGAGACCCAATCTCGTCGCGAATCGGTCGGACGTAAGCCAGCGAACCTCCGACCGGATCGGTGATCTCCCAGTCCTCGTAGCGCTTGCCAGGCAGGATGGGGCAGGCATCACCACAACCCATGGTGACCACGACGTCCGCCCCCCTGACCACCACTTCTGTCCAGGGCTTGGGGTACTCATGGGCGATATCGATGCCCACCTCGGCCATGGCTGCGGTGACCGTCGGATCGACCTCGCTATCCGGGGCAGAACCGGCTGACCAAGCCAGCGCTCGATCCTGGGCGAAGTACCGGAACCAGCCAAGGGCCATCTGCGAACGCCCGGCATTCCGGACGCAGAGGAAGAGAACCGTGGGTAGCGGGCTTGGCCGCTTCCCTTCCGTCCTTGCCAATGCCTGCAATTGCTCCCGTGCGAAGCGCTCGGTAAATCGGGGTAGGAAATCGAGAGCCGTCTGGTCGCCAGGGTCGATCCGGGCGAGGAACCTGCTGTATGTGTTGTTCACGAGCCCAGCTACGGTCTCGAGCCCGACAAGCCCCTTGAACTCCCTGGCAAGGCGCTCGGCCGTGTGGTGGAGGATTTGCGTCCGTTCGGCATCACTCGGTAAGTGATTCGTCATCTCCAATCCCGCTCGTTCATCTCATCGGCGGTTGCGCTGCCCTCACCCACGCCTGCGCCCCGAGTTGAACGGCGTCCCAGGGGCTCCCGAGCGGCGGCGTGTACGAAAGGTCGAGTTCGCTCACGGCGTCCACACTCATGTCGTGAAAGATGGCGGAGGCACCAATGTCGACGCGCTTGGCAATCTCGGCATGTTTGTGGCCGAAGAGCTGCACCCCGAGTAGGCGGCCCGTATTGGCGTCACCCGTGAAGCGCATGGCGATGCGGTGGCTCCCGGGGTAGTACGCCTTGTGGTCATCGGCTTCCGATCCGACCGTGACCGGTTCGTACCCACCCGCAACAGCCTCGTGGTCCCGGAGGCCGGTGCGGGCCACGGCATGATCGAAAACCTTCACGACCTGGGTCCCGAGGCTGCCGGCAAAGATCCTGTCGCCGCCGAGGGCGTTCTCCCCCGCCACCCGTCCTTGCTTGTGCGCCGTGGTGCCGAGCGGCAGGTACGTCTCACCGAGGAGGCGGTGGTGGGTCACCACGCAGTCGCCGGCGGCGAAGACGTGCGGCAGATTGGTCCGCATGTGACGGTCAACGGCGATCGCCCCGCGCTGGCCGATGGTGGCGCCGGCCGAGGCGGCCAGCTCCGTGTCGGGTCGCACCCCGACGACCACGAGGACCACGTCGGCGCTGCGGGTGACGTCCCGACCGTCGCCGGTCGTGGCCTCGACACGCAGGCGACCGGGGTCGCCTGTGGCCGCCCGGGCGAACGATCGCACCGTCGTTCCGGTGAGCACCTCGACTCCGTGCTCAGCAAGCTGCCCGTGGACGAGGGCACCGATCTCGGGGTCGACAGTAGGGAGGACCTCGGGGAGCTGCTCGATCTGTGTCACCGACAGACCTCTGGCCACCAGGGCCTCGGCCATCTCGAGGCCGATGTAGCCGGCGCCGACGATGATCGCGTTGACGGGGGCGGTTTCCTCGAGGGTGCGCATGACGGCGAAGGTGTCGCCCATGGAGTGCAGGAGATGGACCCCGTCGTCGACCCCCAGGGCGTCGGGACCGGCCAGGCCCCTCAAGGGTGGGCAGACCGACACCGCCCCTGTGCCGACCACCAGCTCGTCATAGGGAAGGAGCTCCTCGTTACCCTGAGCGTCGGTGACGAGGAGCTTGCGACCCTCGACATCGATACGCCGGGCTACCGTGTCGAGCCGAAGCCCCATGCCGGTGGCCTCGAGATCCGCGATGGTGCGGTGCGCCAGGTTGCGCCAGTGGGTGACCTCACCCGAGACGTAGTACGGGATGCCGCAGATGGAGAAGTTGGGATAGGCGTCGGCCACCACCACGGTGACTTCGGTGTCGGGATCGAGCTCCCGAGCCCGCAGCGCCGCGCTGATGCCGGCGTCGCTTCCTCCGATGGCGATGAGGTGCATGGGTCTCCTGTCGGGAAGGGATCGTCACCCCGTGGGTGGCGAGGTCGGGTCCTGGTGCGGGTGACGCGACGAGGCGCTCGAAGCGCCGTCGGCGCTGGTGCCTTCGAGCGGCGCGTGGGTGGTGTCCATTGTCACCTGAGGTTCGGACTCGACGCGCTGGTGGTGGGGGAAGATGATGTCGGACGCCTCCGCCGGGGTGACGCCGGGATACAGGGCCTTGATGACGAAGAAGGCGGCCACCCCGCCGACGATCTCGGCGGCGATGAAGCTCGGCGCCGACGACGGGGCGATCCCCGCGAAGGTGTCGGAGAACATGCGCCCGACGGTGATGGCCGGGTTGGCGAAGCTGGTGGAACTGGTGAAGAAGTAGGCGGCCCCGATGTACGCACCGACGGCGGCGGCCGCAGAGCGACTCCGGCCGCTTCGGGCCAGGGAGAAAATGACCAGGATGAGCCCCAGCGTGGCCACGATCTCCGACAGGAAGTGGGCCGGTGTGGCCCGGTGCTTCGTCGAGATCGACACGGCGGCTTTGGAGAACATCACGTTGGCGACGACGGCCCCGGAGACACATCCCACCACCTGGGCGGGCAGATAGGCCCAGGCGTCGCGCCAGCTCAGTCCGTCGAAAGCGGCGTCGACGAACGAGACGACCGGATTGAAATGGGCCCCCGAGACGGGGCCGAACATCAAGATGATGGCGTAGAGCCCCGCCGCGGTGGCGGCCGCGTTCTCGAGCAGTTCGAGCCCCACGTTGCCCGGCGACAGCTGCTGGGCGGCGATACCCGAGCCGATGACAATCGCCGCCAAGAAAACGCTGCCGAGGAACTCGGCGCCGAGCCGGCGCCAGAGCGCAGCTTCTTTCACGATTTCTCCGGTCGACCTCGGTCCGACGGTCCGGGGCTCAGCAACAGGAGTTGGGGGCCGAGACGGCGGCGCCGACCGGGATCGCCTGCTCCTCGACCGTCGCACATCCCTCGGTTGAGCACCCGGGGTCGGTCTCGTCCGTGGCGTCGGCCAGGACGGTGTAGACCTCCCACGGCGCGCCGTCGGGGTCGTCGACCCAGGCCTTGTCCTGGACGGCGTAGCAACACGTGGTCGACTCCTGGACGATCGGGGCGAGCCCTTCCGCAGACAGGCGACGGGTGGCCGCCACGACCTCCTCGGGCGTCTCGACTTCCACGCCCAGGTGATTCAGCGCGCCGATCACGCCATGACCGCGCCCGGCGGCACCCTCAATGAGGACCAGCTTGAGCGGGGGCTCGGTGACGGCGAAGTTGGCATAGCCCGGGCGGCGCTTGGCCGGCTCGGTGCCGAAGAGCCTGGAGTAGAAGTCCACGGCGGCGTCGATGTCGGTGACGTTCAAAGCGAGCTGGACTCTGGACATGGCGGACCTCCGGTCCCATGGACATCTATCGATACATGGACTATGATCGATGTATCGAACTCTGTCAATAGAGAGATCCGTCCACGAGGAGGGCCCATGGCGAAGCGGGTCGCGATCATCGAACCGACCGACCACTGCTGCCCGTCGGTGCTGGCCTCGCCGCTCGACGCCACCCAGGCCGCCGAGCTGGCCCTCGGCTTCACCGCCTTGGCCGACCCGGTCCGGCTGCGGGTGCTCAGCATCCTCGCCGCCGCCCCCGAGGGCGAGGTTTGTGTGTGTGACTTCGTGGAGCCGCTGGGCAAGAGCCAACCCACCGTGTCTCATCACCTCAAGATCCTGAGCGACGCCGGGCTCGTCCACGGTGACCGGCGCGGCAAGTGGGTGTGGTACTCGCTCGACCGAGGTCGCCTCGCGGATCTCCGCTCCGCGATTCAGCCCGTGGGGTGATGCCGCTGGGACGCGTTCGGCCGTCCTCTGCGGAAGGTGCTGCCCTCGAACGCCGACTTTTCGGTTACGCGGTGTTACCGGTTCGCCGGGGCGGGCACCGAGAACCTCGCGGGCACCGCCAGTGCCACGCGGAGTGCTTCGAATCGCTCGGGGCGAATCCGGAACCATGCCCATTTTCCGCGCTGCTCCCGCACGAGGACATCGGCTTTGACCAACAGCGACAGGTGGTGACTAACGGTCGCCTGCGTCCGACCGAGTTGACCCGGGAGGTCACAGGCGCAGACCTCGCCCGTCGGAGCGGCCGCCACGATGCTCAACAGCCGAATCCGAACGGGATCAGCGAGGGCTTTCAGCAAGCCGGTCAGCTCCTCGGCCTGCCCCTCGTCCAAGGGATGACCCAGCAGGGCGGGACAACAGACGGGCGAAGGTGACGTTTCCATGAATACATATTGACAGAGATCGAAGCGATGAATATCATTTCGATCAATATCGATCTGTCCACGCTCCGGGGTCCACCTCGGCCGACGGCAGGAACCCGATCTATCGAGCTCACCAACGATGAGTGGCAGTCCAGAGGTGGCTTTCGTCGTGACCACACACCAACCCGTTCGAACATCGGCCGTCTGGAAGAGCCAGGACGTCTCCGATCCGAGCGTGTGGTGCAGCCGGTTCTCGCGGGCCGAACAGGCCGCCATCGTTGACGCCGCCAACAGGGCGATGGAGCTCGGCCGCACCCCGGTCACGGTCGAGACCGACGACTTCGATCTCCCGTTCCTGCGACCCCATGTGGCCAGGTGGGTGGAAGGTCTCAACGAGGGGCGCGGGTTCGTCTTGCAGCGCGGCTTCCCGGTGGGGGAACTCTCGCCCGAGGCAACAGAGTTGGCCTACGTCGGGCTCGGATTACAGCTCGGCGTCCCGGTCGGCCAGGATGCCGATGCCACCCTCCTCGGCCACGTGCGCGACGAGGGCGTGGAACGCAGCGATCCGAGCGTGCGGCTGTACCGGACCAGGGCGCGCCAGGACTTCCACACCGACGGCTCGGACATCGTGGGACTGCTGTGTCTCCAGGGGGCCGAGTCCGGGGGTGAGAGTCGTATTGCCAGCTCCCTCGCCGTCTACAACGAGATCCTTCATCGCCGCCCGGATCTGCTGGAGGTGCTCTACGAGCCGATGTACTGGGACCGCAACGACGAGCAGTCTCCGGGCGAAGACCCCTACTTCGCACTGCCCGTCTTCAATGACGTAGCCGGCGCACCGCGGATGTTCTTCATCGGTTGGTACATCCGTGACGCCCAGCGCCACCCGCAAGTCCCGCGGTTGACCCAGCTCCAGCGAGAAGCGTTGGACCTGATCGAGTCGATCGCCAACGATCCGGCCTTCCACCTCGAGATGGAGTTCGAGCCCGGGGACATCCAGCTCCTGGCCAACGCCAAGATCCTGCACTGTCGCGAGGCCTACGAAGACCACGACGATCCCGGGCACCGGCGCCACCTGCTGCGCCTGTGGCTCACCGCCCGCGCCTTCACGAGCGTCGACGAGGTCCTGCGCGGTGGCATTCCGAAGCGGGGTCATGTACCGACCCAGACAACCACAGGAGGTTGACATGACCACCAGCGAGTCCGACCAGATCCACGCCGCGGTGCGCGACCGCTATGCCGACGCGGCCCGGGCCGCGACCGACGCCTCGAGCGGTGGGCCGAGCGGGACGGCATCGGGGCTCTTCGGCAGCACCCTCTACGAGGACACCGACACCGAGGACCTGCCCGCCGACGCGATCACGGCCTCGCTGGGGTGTGGCAATCCGACCATGCTGGCGGATCTCCAACCCGGCGACATGGTCCTCGATCTGGGCTCGGGTGGGGGCATCGACGTCCTGCTGTCGGCCCGCCGGGTGGGGCCGACCGGCAGGGCCTACGGGCTGGACATGACGCCCGAGATGCTCGCTCTAGCGCGCAAGAACCAGGGTGAGGCCGGCGTGACCAACGCCGAGTTTCTCCTGGGCACCATCGAGGACATCCCTCTGCCGGACGCAAGCGTCGACGTCGTGATATCGAATTGCGTTGTCAACCTGTCCCCGGACAAGGACGCCGTGGTCCGAGAGGCATTCCGCGTCCTGAAGCCCGGCGGGCGCCTGGCCATCTCCGACATCGTGCTGCGCCGATCCCTGTCCGAGTCGACTCGGAAACTCATCGGGCTGTGGACGGGTTGCGTCGCCGGCGCGCTGGTCGACGAGGACTACCAGGCGAAGCTCCGGGCTGCCGGATTCGAGAACGTGTCGATCGAGCCGACGAAGATCTACGGGGACGACGACATCTCGGCCCTCGCCGTCGAGCTCTCGGTGGAGCTCGAGCTTCCGGAAGATCTCGATCGGGATGCGGTCCAGGCAGAGTTGTCCGGCTCGATCATGAGTGCATTCGTCCGAGGCCAAAAACCGGAGTAGTCGCCAGATACCGACCGAAGCCAGTCTCGGGCAGTGGGAGGTGGCGGCCGCTGGCGATCGGTGAGCACAGCTTCGGGGGCCCGTCGAGAGGGGATGTGATCATGAGCCGATCCCCGCTGCCGAGGTAGGAACGAGGCCGTGAGATTCCTCGATGCCATTGGACATGCCCTCACGGTCAGCGGGTCGATGACCTGGCAGATCTTGTGGGCCTTGGTCTTCGGATTTGTATTGTCGGCGATCGTCCAAGCGGTCGTTCGCAAGAGCACGATCATCAGGCGGCTCGGAGATGACCGCCCCCGAACGCTGCTCATGGCCACGGGCTTCGGCATCGCCTCCTCCTCCTGCTCCTATGCGGCGGTGGCTCTCGCCCGCTCTCTATTCAGGAGAGGAGCCAGCTTCACTGCTGCCATGGAGTTCGAGATCGCTTCGACCAATCTGGTGGTCGAGTTGGGCGTGATCCTCGCAGTTCTCATCGGATGGCAGTTCACACTGGCTGAGTTCGTCGGTGGGCCGATCATGATCGTGCTCATCGCCGTTGTGTTTCGAGCATTCCTGCGACAGCGCCTGATCCAGGATGCCAGGGCACAGAGCCAGAAGGGCCTGGCGGGTTCCATGGAGGGCCACGCCGCCATGGACATGACTATCAGTGAGGACGGCACCCTGTTGCATCGCCTGCGGTCCAAACAGGCGCTTACGTCGGTTTCCCATATCTTCATCATGGAGTGGGCCGCCGTCATCCGGGATATCGTCCTCGGCCTGCTGATCGCCGGGGCGGTCGCCGCCTGGGTCCCCGACAGCTTTTGGCTCCACTTCTTCGCAGTCGACCATCCGCTGCTCTCAAAGGTCTGGGGGCCGTTGATCGGACCGGTCGTCAGCTTGCTGAGTTTTGTCTGTTCCATCGGCAATGTCCCCCTTGCCGGAGTGCTCTGGAACTCGGGTATCAGCTTCGGTGGCGTGATCAGCTTCCTCTTCGCCGATCTGATCATCGTGCCGATCCTGGTCATCTACAAGAAGTACTACGGCACAAGGATGACGCTGTTCATTCTGGCCAGCTTCTACGCAACGATGGTCGCCGCCGGCTACATCGTCGAGATCCTCTTCTCCCTGTTGGGACTCGTGCCCACAGAACGGAATGCAAGAGTAGGAGAGATCACCGTCCAGTGGAACTACACCACCGTCCTCAACCTCTTGGCGCTCCTAGTCGCGGCTTATCTGAGCTTCCGTTTCGTCCGAACCGGAGGGATGCCGATGCTGAGAATGATGAGCGGGGGAACCGATCAGGACCATGGGGGTGGAGCGTGAGATGCGCCTGCACGTGCTCCCATGCCGTCTGCCACACCCTCACGGCGATGCTGTCTGCGGCGGCTGCCGGGGCTCGAGGGCCGCACCTGGCACGATCTGCGGCACCACCATGCCAGCGTCCTCCTGTCCGCCGGGGTGGGCCCAGCTCTCGTCGCCGAGCGACTGGGCCACGACGTTGTCACCCTCCTCAAGACCTACGCTCATGTGATCCGCAAGGATGAGGACCGGGTCCGGGGGATCATCGACGCTACCCTCGGCGGATCCGCTGAGGACTGGCTGAGGACTGAGGCAGGGTGATGATGGCAAAAAGTAAGGAAGTTTTAGCAGGTAAGAGGGCGAAAAGGCGTATCGCCGTGGTCCCTCACACCCACTGGGACCGCGAGTGGTACGAGCCCTTCCAGACCTTCCGCCTCCGGCTGGTGCGCATGCTCGACCAGCTCCTCGGCCTGCTCGAGTCCGACCCCTCCTACGCCCGCTTCCTCCTCGACGGCCAGATGGCCGTGGTGGACGACTACCTGGCCGTCCGGCCCGAGAACGAGGAGCGCATCCGGGCGTTGGCCGCCGCCGGGCGCCTGTCGATGGGCCCGTGGTACATCCTCCTCGACGAGTTCCTGGTGTCGGGCGAGACCATCGTGCGCGACCTGCAGATGGGGCTCCGGCGCGGCGCAGCCTTCGGCAGCACCATGGAGGTCGGCTACCTGCCCGACATGTTCGGTCACGTCGCCCAGATGCCGCAGGTCCTGCGCCTGGCCGGGTTCGAGCACGCCGTGGTGTGGCGGGGGGTGCCCTCGGCCGTCGACAAGACCGCCTTCGTGTGGGAGGCGCTCGACGGCTCGGCGGTGCGGGCCGAGTACCTGGTGACCGGCTACGGCAACGGCGCCTCCCTGCCGTCGGACGCCAAGGAGCTCGTGCGCCGCATCACCGACCACGAAAAGGAGATCGGCGACTTCCTCATCGACGACATGCTGTTCATGAACGGCACCGACCACCAGGAACCGCAGCCTTGGCTCGGGCGGGTGGTGGAGGAGGCCAACGCCATCCAGGACGACTATGCACTGGAGGTCACGTCGCTCGCCGACTACCTCCGCGGACGGCGCAGCGACGGGCTCGTGACATGGCGCGGCGAGCTTCGCTCGGGCTTCCGGGCCAACGTCCTCATGGGTGTGGCATCGAACCGCGTGGACGTGAAGAAGGCGGCCGCGCTGGCCGAGCGGTCCCTGGAGCGTCGGGCCGAGCCGCTGAACGCCCTGTTCGTGCCGGCGCAGGACTGGCCCGGTGCCCTGCTCGACCTGGCCTGGCTCGAGATGGTGCGCAACGCCGCCCACGACTCCTCGTGCGCATGCTCGGTGGACGAGGTGATCGACGCCGTGCTGGTGCGCTACGCCGAGGCCAGGCGCATCGGCGACGGCCTGGCGGAGCAGGCGCTCACCGCCCTGCAACGGTCACTGGCCCAACCCGGGCCCACGGTCGTCAACGTCACGGCGCGGGCCCGGGGCGGGATGGTGGAGGTGGTCGTCCCCGGCGAGGACGTTCCCCCCGGCACCCAGGCGCTCCCCGACGAACCGGGCGCGTTCGGCATCCCTCGCGGCATGGGGCCCCTCACCTTGGACGCCACCACCGTGAAGACGATCCTGGGGATGCTCCCGAGCGGCAGCCAGATCGACACCCACACCTGGATCCAGGACGTGCGGGTGGAGGAGGACGAGTCGGGCATCGACATCGCCATCGTCTTCGGACCCGAGGAGCGCTTCGACGTGCCCCTGGCGTCGATCAAGCAGGACCTCTACACCCGCCTCGGGGCCCGGCCCGACTCCATCGTCCGCATCCGCATCGACCAACCCGCCGTGCGGCGCGTCGTGGCCCGGGTCGACGCCGTGCCCGGCTTCGGCTGGCGGCCGTTCGCACCGGCCGCGCTCGAGCATCCCGTGACGGTGAGCGAGCCTGCCGCCGACGACCCCGCCCCGGTGGTCGTGTCCAACGGGCTCGTGACCGTGCTCGTCGACGGGACCGACGGCACCTTCGCCATCGACGGCGTGGCCGGCTTCGGGCGCCTGGTCGAAGGCGGCGACCACGGGGACTCCTACAATTACTCTCCCCCGGCGGGCGACCGCCTGGTCGACACCCCCGACTCGGTGTCGGTCACCGTGACCGAGCATGGTCCGGTACGGGCCGTGGCCGTCGTGACCGCCGCCTACACCTGGCCCGATCACGTCGACGGTGTCACCCGGGCCCGCACCGGCAGCGTCACCGTGACCGTCACCACCGAGATCGAGCTGCGGGCCGAGGAGCGCGCGGTGCGGGTGACGACCCGGTTCGTCAACCCGGCGTCGGACCACCGGCTGCGTGTGCACCTGCCGCTGCCCGAGCCCGCGGCGGAGTCCGAGGCCGAGTGCGCCTTTGCGGTGGTACGCCGGGGCCTCGACGCCGAGGGCCGCCCCGACGAGCGCGGTCTGCCCACCTTTCCCTCGCGCCGCTTCGTCACGGCCGGTGGGCTGACCGTGGCTCACGAAGGGCTCCTCGAGTACGAGCTCGTGGACATCGAGGACGGGCCGTCGGGCCGTCGCGCCGGGACGCTCGCGCTGACGGTGCTGCGCTCGACGGGGATGCTCAGCCGTCTGGGGATGTCCTACCGCCCCCTGCCGGCCGGGCCGCTCACGCCCGTCGAGGGACTGCAGCTTCGGGGACGCCCCATCGAGGCCCGCTACGTCCTGTGCGTCGGGTGCGACGATCCCTACGCCCTGGCCGACGACGCCTTCATCCCCCTCGATGTCGTCTACTCCCCCGGCGGGGGCACCCGGTCGCCGACCGGTCGCGCCCTCGAGGTGGAGGGGGCGGAGGTCTCCGCCGTGCGGCGGGTGGCGGGCCTGCTCGAGGTGCGGGTGTTCAACCCCACCGACCGGCCCGCACAGGTGCGCACGGGCGAACGCTCGGGCTGGCTGGTCGACCTGAAGGGTCGCACCCTCGAGGCCATGGACGGGTCATTCGAATTGCGCCCCTTCGGCATCGCCACCGTCCGCCTCGCCGGGGACTGACCCGGACCCGTCGCCGCCGTCGTCGTCCGGACCGGGGCGGACGCCGGCGATGAGACGCTCGCCCCGGTCGCGCAGGTCGTCGAGGTCCTGGAGCACCTCGGCCAGTCGCTCCCAGCGCCGGCCCAGCCGGCGGTCGAGGGTGACGGGTTCGGTGCCCGGCCGGTGCAGCACCCACAGCTGCACCCGACCCAGGTCCTTGACCGGTCGGGGCCGCATGGCCCGCAGGGCGAACTCGCCCGGACCCTCGGTGGGACCGGCCCCTGGCGCGCCCGTGTCCGTCCCCGACCCGGTCGCCTGCTCCAGGGCGGTGTGGAACTCGTCGGTGACGAGCACGCTGCCCGGTGCCGCCATGTTCACCACCCGGCTGGCCAGGTTGACGACGGGGCCGTAGAAGTCGCCGTCCTGGACGAGGACGGGCCCGACGGCCAGCGCCACCCGCACGTCGGACAGCAGCTCGTCGTCGGCGTAGGCCTCGGCCAGCGCCAGCCCGATGCGCGCCGCCGCCGGCACGGTGTCGGCCACGAACATGGCCTCGTCGCCGATCATCTTGACCACGCGCCCGCCGCCCGCCGTCACCGTGTCGTGGGCGAGCTCCTCGAAGCGGGTCACGACCGCCGCCAGCTCCTCTTCGGACAACTGCTGGCTCAGCGTGGTGAACCCCACCATGTCGGCGAACCCCACCGCCAGCACGGGCAGGATCCCCTGGCCGGTGCGGACCCGGAGGGCCATGGCCCGGCGGACGGCGGCCTGCACGTGGCGCCGCCACGCGAACTCGAGGAGACGGGCGATGGCGGGCAGGGACACGTCCGCCAATTGGGAGAAGCGGTCGGCCGCCTCCACCGTGTCGTCCATGTCGGCGCCACCCCCGAGCAGGCCCCGGGAGGTGGGCGACACCTCGGCCTCGGCGATGCGCGCCATGGAGGAGCCGATGACCCGGGCCAGCTGCAAGCTGGTGTCGATGTCGGCCACCCCCAGGTCCACCATCGACCGCAGGATCAGCAGCGCCTCGATGTCGAGGTCCGTGAACATGGCGTCGTCGGGCGCCACGTCGGGGAACCCGAGCGCCCGCCAGAAGCGCCGCAGCAGATCGAGCGGCATCTCGGTGCGCGCCACCACGTCGGCCTCGGTGTAACGCCGCCTGCTCGGCACCAGGAGCTGGTCGGCCACGAGCAGGTCGAGCACGTCGTCCGCCTCGGCCCGGTCGATCTCTTCCTCGGGCGTGCCGTGGGCGCGCAGAAAGGCGCGCACCCGCCGGCGAGCCCCCGCATCGTCGGCCGCCGGCACCAGGCCGGTGTCGTGGGTGAACGGCCCCTCGGGCTCGTGGTCCGGCGTCACGCTTCTCCTCCGTGCACCCCGTCGTCCTCCGACGGATCGGCGGGCGCGACGTGCACCGGCAGATCCTGGAACTCGGGCTTGGCCGAGCGCAGCATGAGGGCGGGGATGGCCTCGGCCGGTGCGGTGACGCCGTCGAGCACCGCCGCCACCTGTGCGCCGATGGGCATCTCCACGCCGTGCGACGCGGCCAGCTCCAACAACGGCCGCGCCGTCTTCACCCCTTCGGCCACCATGCGCATGTCGGCCAGGATCTCCTCGAGCGTCCGCCCCTGCCCGAGCTGCTCCCCCACCATGCGGTTCCGGCTCAGGGTGCTGGTGCACGTGGCCACCAGGTCGCCCACACCCGCCAACCCGGCGATGGTGATGCGGTCGGCGCCCATGGCCACGCCCAGGCGGCCCAGCTCGGCCAGGCCGCGGGTGATGAGCGCGGCCCGCGACGAGTCGCCGAGCCCGAGGCCCTGGAGGATGCCGGCCGCGATGGCGAGCACGTTCTTGGTGGCCCCCGCCACCTCGCACCCCACCACGTCCGGGTTGGTGTACACGCGGAATGTCTCGGTACGCAGCAGCTCCTGCACCGACCGTGCCACGGCCTCGTCGGTCATGGCCACCACGGTGGCGGCCGGCTGGCCCACCACGATCTCGCGCGCCAGGTTGGGCCCGGTGAGCACGCCGGCCGGACGGCCCGGGGCCTCCTCGGCCACGATCTCGGTCATGCGCAGCCGGGTACCGCGTTCCAGGCCCTTGGCCAACGACAACACCGGGGTGCCGGGGCCCAAGAAGGGCGACAGTTCCCGCAGCACGGCACGGAATCCGTGCGACGGCACCGCCATCACGACCAGCGCGCACCCCGACACCGCCTCCTCGAGCGACGACGTGGCCCGCAGCGACGGGGGCAGCGCGACGGCGGGGAGGTAGTCCTCGTTGCGGTGGTCCCGGTCGAGGCACTGGGCCAACGCCGGACGCCGCGCCCACAGCACGGTGGGCGCCGTCCGTGCCGCGATGGCGGCCACGGTCGTCCCCCACGACCCCGCGCCGATGACGGCGACCTTGTCGAACACGGCTGCCACCCTACGGCCTGACCTCGCCACGGGGGGGCGCCCGTACACTGACGAGGTGACCGCAGCGCCGGTGCGTCTGCCCCCCCTGACGGGCTGCGTGGTGCTCGTCCCGGTGAAGGCGTTCGGGACCGCCAAGGCCCGGCTGGCCCCGTCCCTCGACGCCGACGGTCGCGCCGGCCTGGCCCGCGTCATGGCGGTGCGCGTGCTCGCCGCCGCCGCTCCGCTCCCGGTGGCGGTGGTGTGCGACGACCCCGAGGTGGCGGCGTGGGCACAGGCGCACGGTGCGACCGTGCTGCCCGAGCCCGGACGCGGCCTGAACGGCGCGGTGGAGGCCGGCGTCGAGCGACTCGCCGCCGCCGGAGCGACCGAGGTGCTGGTGGCCCACGCCGACCTTCCCTTGGCCCGTGGCTTCGCCCACCTGGCCGGCTTCAGCGGAGTGACCTTGGTCCCCGACCGTCGCGACGACGGCACCAACGTGTTGTGCGTTCCCACCGGCGCCGGTTTCCGCTTCCACTACGGGCCGGGCTCGTTCACCCGCCACGCCGCCGAGGCCCGCCGCCTCGGGCTGCGGGCCCGCGTGCTGCGCGACCCCGCACTGACCTGGGACGTCGACGAGCCCGGCGACATCCCCGCCGACCTGACCCCGCCGCCGGCCTGAGCCGGCCCGGCGCTCCGGACACCCGACGCAGCGACGGGGCCCCGGAGGGCCCCGTCGCTGTTCACTGCGCTTCTTGCGTCTGCGCCGCCACCGGGCAGGCCCGGTGCGACTGTCGACCGCCGGGTGACCCGGCGGGCCGGCGGGTGTTAGCGGCTGGTACGCCGAGCCGGAGCCCGACGCGACACCCGGCGAGCGGCCGTGCGCTTGGGCGCAGCCGCCGACGATGCCGCCTTCTTGGCGGGAGCCCGCTTCTTGACCGTCCGCTTGGCCGCCTTCCGGGCCGGTGCCCGCTTGGTGGTCTTCCTGGCGGTGGCCTTCTTGGCGGTGGTCCGCTTCTTGACCGTCCGCTTGGCCGCCTTCCGAGCCGGTGCCCGCTTGGTGGCCTT
>Ga0209415_10003821_pt1 | contig 27875 bp, 20 predicted proteins | sample PeaSoiSIISIP2007_FD_187696 | JGI IMG/M metagenome (GOLD analysis project Ga0209415, IMG submission 187696) | Peat soil microbial communities from Weissenstadt, Germany - SII-SIP-2007 (SPAdes) (version 2) | ecosystem: Environmental > Terrestrial > Soil > Wetlands > Peat | place: Germany... | reverse complement strand
GCGCGAACGCAGACCGCGCGAAGTTGACGCGCACCAGCCACGCTCCAGCCGCGTCCACCACCGACGCGATCTCCGCGGAGCACTCGCCCTCGGCTGCAATCCCCATTGCCAGCGGCGTGCCGCTCATCTTCGAGGAATCTTCGCCCGGCCGTCGCGGCGTCGATCAAAAGGACGCTGCGGCGAGCGAATCGCGCGCACTCGCGATCCTCGGCGACGACCTTTGCCGCACCACCATCGACGGCTTTTCCGAACTCAGCGAGCCGCAGGTCATGCGCCATTTTCTGCGCCTCTCGCAATTGAATTTCGGGCAGGCGCTGCAGTTCTATCCGCTCGGCTCCTGCACCATGAAGTACAACCCGGTGCTGAACGACGAGATGGCCGCGCTGCCCGGTTTCGCCGGGCTCCATCCGCATACGCCCGCACGCCTCGCCCAGGGCGCACTCGAACTGATCGCCCGGATGGAAGCGGCGCTCGCCGAAATCTCCGGCATGGACGCGGTCTCGCTCGCGCCCGCCGCCGGCGCACAAGGTGAACTCGCCGGCCTCCTGATGATCCGCGCATGGGAGGAGAAGCGCGGCCACGTGCGCCGCAAAGTGATCATTCCCGATACCGCGCACGGTACCAACCCGGCCAGTTGCACGCTCGCCGGTTTCGAGGTCGTCGTCGCCCCATCCGGTCCGCGCGGCTATCTCGAGGCGAACGCGATTCGCGGCCTGCTCAATGACGAAGTCGCCGCCCTGATGGTCACCAATCCGAACACGCTCGGCATCTTCGAACCCGAAATTCAGGAAATCGCGGCCGCCCTGCATGAGTGCGGTGCGATGCTCTATCTCGACGGCGCCAACATGAATGCGCTCCTTGGCGTCGCCAAACCCGGCGACATGGGCGCCGACATCGTCCACATCAACCTGCACAAAACCTTTTCCACGCCGCACGGCGGCGGCGGTCCGGGCGCCGGTCCGGTCGCGGTAAAGAAACACCTGGAGCCTTTCCTGCCGTTTCCGCGGCTCGTCAAGCGCGGCGGCTCAACCGCTCAAGACGCCGCATGGGAATTCGATTACGACCGTCCTGATTCGATCGGACGACTGCGATCGTTCCACGGCAATTTCGGCATGTTGGTGCGCGCCTATACCTACATCCTCGCGCTCGGCGGCGACGGCCTCGCGCAGGCGAGCCGCCACGCAATCATGAACGCCGCCTATGTGCGCAAGCGTCTCGAAGATCATTTTCCGAGCGCCACCGCCGAGCCCGCGATGCACGAATGCGTGCTCACTCACGACCTCGATCGGCGCACCGGCGTCACCACGCTCGATATCGCCAAGCGCCTGCTCGACTTCGGCGTCCATCCGCCGACGATTTACTTCCCGCTGGTGGTCCACGGCGCGCTGATGATCGAGCCGACCGAAACCGAGAGCCGCGAAACCCTCGACGACTTCATCGCCATCATGCAACGGATTTACACCGAGGCGCTGGAGGATCCCGCGATGGTCAAATCTGCGCCGCACGCGCTGAAGCTGCGCCGCATCGACGAAGTCACCGCCGCCCGCCACCCGATCCTCCGCTGGACCGCCCCGCGCAGTTGATACTAGGCAGCACGCATGAGCCGCAGCGCGTGGGCGTAATCGTCCGCCGTGTTCACGTTCAGCAGGCTGCGCAAATCCGGGTCGATCGCGCGCAGCGTCGCTTCATCGATCGCCCGCACCTTCAGCCATTCGGCCACCATCGTCAAGCGGCGCTCGCCCGCGGCCTCCATCGCGACCAATGCCGCAATCGCCGGCGCACAGCGATAGGCCGCGCATAGCGGCTGGAGCACCCCCCCTACTTTCGGCATCGCCGCATCATCTCCCGCGACCATCGTGCAGATGGCGGCGGCCAGTTTCGCGAGCAACAACGGCAAATCGCACGAACACGCGAAGACGACTTCGCCGCCCGCCCGCGCGAGTCCGCGCCGCAGCGCGCCCACCGGCCCCGCGAAGGCGTCGTCGTCGCGCTCGACGATCACGCCCGCGCGATCCCCGAGCATGCGATCGATTGAAAATGGCTCGTCGCCCAGCGGTGCGGCGACCACGATGATTTCGTCAAACGCACCCGTCAACGTCTCGATCAGACGCTCGAGAATCGACGCGGCCCCGAACGGCAGCACCGCCTTCGGTAAACCCATCCGCGAGCTGCGCCCACCGGCGAGAATGATGGCGCTCAGTCCATCCATCAAAACGTCACACCCTGCTACATGCTGATATGCATTGGAGTTCTATCACGTGGGCCGATTCTCCGACAGTTCGCTGAGCGTGATCCGGATCGCCTTCTCGTGATGCAGCACGCCGAGATGTCCGGTATTGCGCAGCACAATCAGCCGCTTGTACATCCCGTCCGGAAGGGTCGGTCCGTACGGCGGCCGCACGATCGGATCGTCGAGGCCGAAGATCGCCACTTCGCGCGGACTCTGCTGGGCCGTCGAATAGGGCGCGCCGAGCGTTACCAGGGACCGTGTGCGGCCACTTTCCGACTGCTCGACGACCATTCGCGCGATCGTTCCGCCCAGACTGTGCCCGATGAAATGGACGCCCGCCCCGCCGTCGGCCTGCGCCGCCATTTCGGCCAACTGTGAGGCCGAAACCTCTACCGATTGTCGCGCCGGGTAGGAAAAGAAGCCGATATTGTCGAAGCCCGCCATCCGCGGCAGGAGCGACATCGCAATCAAATTCGTGCGGTCGCCTCCGCGCCCGTGGATCAGGATTACGGCGTCCTCCGATTGACGGAACCGGCGTGGAACGTGCAAAATGGCCAGCCATTCCAGCGGATATGACGCTGCGAGCGCCCATGCGGACATCAGTTCGCGCCCAATCGTGAGTGGATTCATGCTGCGACGAGATAGTAGTCACCGAAGCGCCCATCCGCCAATGACTCGCTAATTTGGTCGCAGGTCGCTCACAGCGAGGTCTATTTGAACTTCTCGCGGGTAATAGCTTGCACCACTTACGCTCCCGACGGCGCCACAGCCCGTTGCAACCCCTATTGTCGATAAATGTCGCGCGGGGTGTGGCATAGCCGGATTCAATCAACTATAAACGTTCCCCAATGAGCGCTTTGGAGGAAATTCGCTCAGCTTTTATGCCATCGGCAAGTCGCCGTCGGAAGCAGTCGTCATTTCAGGCATATGCCCTGAAACGGCCCACCAACGTTTCGCGAAAGTACTCAGGAGGAGGAGTAGGACACGTGAAATTTATCGGTATCGATAAAATTCTAGGGATCGCGGTGCTAGGATCGCTGCTGGCAGTTGCCGGTTGCGGAGGCGACCATGGTGGCGGCGGGGGTTTTGTCAAGGTAACCCCGCGGCCACCTTCCAAAACGTCTCCCGGTTCCGGATTGTTCGCGGTCGATTGCAGCCTGAATCGAGCGTACACCCCGCTCGATACTCTTAATGGCAGCGAGGACGACCAGGTTTCCGTTATCAACCTTGCCGCCAATCCCGACACGACCGATCCCCGGATTACAATCATCGCGCTGACCCATGGCCCTACTCCGACCGGCACTGCGCTCGACAACAATGACCATCTGATTCTGGTGGTAAGCGGCGGATTTGTTGATGAAATCAACGAGAGCAACAACACGCTGGTCGCGGGTTCGCCGTTTGCGATTCCGGGCGGCAATGTTGTGGGTGGACGGTCAGATACTTTATAATCCGACCACCAAAATGGCGATTCTTAATGTTGCGAGTCCCGCAGGGTATGTGACTTTCGATCCAGTCCTGCACACATTCGGAACTGTCATTCCGGCAAATTATGCGGAGACCTTTTCGCTCAACTCGACGACCAATGTCGTGATGGACTCCAGCGAGTCCTCGGCCTTCAATACGATTGACGCCATCGACATCACCAATGAGCGCGCATGTCTTCTGACCGACACCAATTTGACCGGTGATCAGGACGGCGCTTCGACCGATTCAGCGACAAATATCACCGTCATCAGCAACGAAGATGGCACCGCGACCGTGCTCAACCTTAACGGTTCGGCCTTCAATCCGCCCGGTGTGTCCACCACGCCCTGTACCCTCGATGAGACCAATGCGCCCAATTCCGTTCTGGTTTCAGGACTTCCGAGTTCGACCGCAGGTTCAGCGGTAAACGGCACGACCCATCAGGCATTCCTGATTGAGGATGGCAGCCCCGGCGCAACCCTGATTCAACTGCCAATTTCTCCCGTGGCCGGGCAAATCGCCGCAGGAAGTTTGGGTACTCCTTCGATTTCGAGCATTCCCAACGATCCGCTGGACAATTCCTGGGGCACCCAGGGAGATCCCTATGCGGTTGCGATCGGTGAATGTAACAACAAAGGTTATGCGGTTGATTACACGTTCGACTTTCTGGTGCAGGTTGACCTGGCGACATTGCAGAACAATCCCGCGAATATCAGCACCGCCTTGCCGGCCGGGCACTGCGCCGGGACGACGAGCACGATCTTCAAGTGCGACAACGGCTCCGGGACGAAGTTCTTCCCGCTCCCTGGAGTTAGCTGAGACCCGCAGCCACCCGCTGGCCGGCTTAGCACGGCCAGCATGAACCGGCGGAACTTCGCGCGCCGCCCCGCACGTCCCCTCGAGGGGACGTGCGGGCCACGGCGCGCGATTTCTTTCGACGCGCCGCACGCTTCTGCCATCGACGCTCGCGATGCTCGCGTCGGCCGGCCAAGTCTCGCAGCGATCAGGAACGCGAGTGATTGCAGGGACTCAGCTTTTAGCCACCTCGCAGGACGCCATAACCGTTCATTCACTATGACTCCTCACCCCGATGTCGTCTGCATCGCAGCCGCAGCAGTAAGGATACTATTCGCGTCCAACCCAATGGGAAGTCTGAAACCTTCCCAAGGTTTCAGAAAAAACTATAGTTCCGGGTTCTTGCGGCGCGTTCCTGCGCGCCGCAAGACTCGATATTGTGATGGCCACGTGTGGCCATCAAACAATCACCGCTCATCACCCAGTACCTGAACGTCAAACAAAAGGTCCCCGATGCGATCCTTTTCTTTCGCCTCGGCGACTTCTACGAGATGTTCTTCGAGGATGCGGAAGTGGGCGCACGCATCCTCGATATCCAACTCACCTCGCGTTCGAAAGATGGCGTCCCGCTATGCGGCGTGCCGTATCATTCGGCGGAACCGTACATCGCGAAGCTCTTGAAGGCCGGATTGAAGGTCGCGGTATGCGAGCAGGCGGCACCGGCCATGCCAGCCGGTGGCTCAAGCGCCAAGGGCGGCGCGTTTAATAACGGCGAAGCGTTTAGTTTAACCGCGCCCAGTGAAATACGCGCGTCGGCGGGACGCGGCCTGATGCCGCGCCAGATCGTCCGCGTGATCACGCCCGGCACGGTCGGCGAAGAATTAGTGCTGGTCGCCGGCGAGAAGAACTTCCTGCTGGCGGCCGCGTCCGACGCCGAGGGCTTCGCGATTGCGGCGCTCGACGTCTCGACCGGCGAGTTTATCGCGACGCGCATCGGCGGGATGGGCGCCCTACGTGAGGAAATCGCGCGCATCGCGCCCAGGGAAATGGTCGTGCCGGCCGGCCTCGACGTGCTCAAGGCGATCGGCGCGGGACTCCAGATTCCGATGACCGAATTGGGCGCCGACAGCTTCGACGCCGACGCCGCGCGGGCCCTGCTGATCGCGCGGTTTGGGCTGCAGGCGGCGCCCTTGCAAGACGGCGCGTTCGCCGGGGCGATCGTCGCGGCGGCCGGCGCGGCGCTGCGCTACGTCGAAGAAAACTTCGGCCGCGACCTCGCCCATTTGCGGCCCCCGCGGCTCTATCGCGCCAGCGAGTTTATGCTCGTCGATGAGGTCACGCGGCGTCATCTGGAACTGGTCTCTTCCAGCGACGGCACCCGCACCGGTTCGCTGCTTTCGATTCTCGACGAGACCCTTACGCCGGTGGGCGCGCGCGCCCTGGCGAACTGGATCGTCTATCCGCTGCTCGACCTCGGCTTGATTCGTGCGCGGCATGACGCGGTCGAAGAGCTGTTCGAGGCCGATCTCGTCGGACCGGTGGCCGAGGCCTTGAAGCGGATCGGCGATCTCGAGCGGCTCGCCGGCCGGATTGGCAGCCTGCGGGCGAGTCCGCGCGATACGCTGCGGCTGGGCCAGGCCTTGGCGGCGGTCGCGACGCTCGGCGCGGCGCTGGGCGAGCGGCGCAGCCCCTTGATTCGCGAGATCGCGGTGCGCCTGCGTCCCCTGCCCGAACTGGCGGCGCAGATCGACGCGACCATCAGCGACGAACCGCCGGTAAACCCCCGCGATGGCAATACCATCCGCAGAGGCTTCAACCCGGAGATCGACGAGATGCGCGCGCTTGCGACGGACGCCCGCGGCGTGATCGCCCGGCTCGAAGCCTCGGAACGCGAGCGCACCCGCATCCCGTCGCTCAAGGTCCGCTACAACCAGATCTTCGGCTATTACATCGAAATCACCAAAACCCATGCCGACCGCGCGCCCGCCGATTATGAGCGCAAACAGACCCTGGTCGGCGCGGAGCGCTTTACCACGACCGCGCTCAAGGAACTCGAACGCAAGATTCTGAGCGCCGAATCGGGGCTCAAGGAACTCGAATTGCAACTGTTCGCGCGGCTCCTGCGCGACCTCGCCGCGCATACCGTCGAGATTCTCGAAACCGCCGCGGCGGTTGGCGAATTCGACACCCTGCGATCGCTCGCGGTGGCCGCCCGCGAGCGCGGCTACGTGCGGCCCGAATTGAGCTCCGGACTCGCCCTCAAGATTCGTGACGGCCGCCATCCGGTGCTGGAATCCGGGATGAAGGCGGGCGAGTTCGTGCCCAACGATCTCGACGCCGATCCGGCCGAGCGCCAACTCCTCCTGATCACCGGCCCCAACATGGCGGGCAAATCGACGTACCTGCGACAGGTCGCGCTGATCGCGATCATGGCGCAGATGGGCAGTTTCGTCCCGGCCACCGCGGCCACTCTAGGCCTGACCGACCGCGTGCTGACGCGGATCGGCGCCCGCGACGATCTGCGGCGCGGCGAATCCACCTTCATGGTCGAAATGCGCGAGACTGCGCGCCTGCTCGAAGGCTTGACCGAGCGCAGCCTCCTGCTGCTCGACGAGGTCGGACGCGGCACCAGCACCTTCGACGGGCTGGCGATCGCCTGGGCGGTCGCCGAGTATCTCCACGACGCCACCCGCGCCAAAGTGCTGTTCGCGACGCACTTCCACGAATTGACCGATCTCGCGCGTGAACGGACGCGGGTCAAGAACCTCAGCATGGCGGTGAAGGAATGGAACGGTGAGGTCCTGTTTCTGCGGCGCGTGATCGAACAGCCGGCCAGCCGCAGTTACGGGATCGAAGTGGCACGGCTGGCCGGATTACCGGCGGACATCATCACGCGCGCGCGCGAAATCCTCAAAAATCTCGAGCAGGGCGAATTCGACGACACCGGCCTGGCCCGCCTGTCGCACCGCGCGGAAGCCGCCCCGCAGGACAAATTGTCCGACTCCGGCATAGCGCGGCTGCCGGACGGCTCGGAAGGCGGCCAGCGCGGTGAATTAGACGACTCCGGCGCGACGCATCGTGCGGAAGACGCCCGGCGCGTCGCCCAGCTAGGCCTCTTCGCCCCAGCGGAAAGCCGCGTAATCGCGGAGTTGCGCACCCTCGAAGTCGATCGGATGACGCCGGTCGAGGCGCTCAACGCCCTCGCCCGCATCTCCGCGCGCCTCCGCGGAGATAACTAGCCCGCCTCGTCCGACCGGTGACGCCTGGGATACCTCGGCACTAATCAGGCCGTCATTCTGAAACGGAGTCTGCGACACCAGCGGAGCCTATGGCGGAGCGAGAACGAGTCTGCGAGGCGCGTTAAAAAGTGAAGAATCCCGAAATTCTTTCGCTGTGCTCAGAGTCAGGCCAAATACGCCTTGTGCCGAGTTTCCCCCAGCCGGAAAACTGAAGTTCTCCAACGTTGAGACCCTGCCTCGAATCTGTCCGGTGCTCATACTATGGTATTCTCATTTGCGGCGCACAGTCTGGCTCGGCGGTCAACGGTGCAATATTTCACCCAGCCGCGAAATAGTGAAATATTGCACCCTGAACGCGAAAAAACGTCTTCGCCGTTTTTGGCCCGGATTCGACCGCAACTAGTGACTATTGAGTGACTAATGATTGAGTATCTGCCGAATAGTAAGTCACGCGTCTCGAACTGAGTATGGGCGCGTCGATAGTAAGTCATCGGGGTAATATACATTCGAATATAGCTGTGCACTGACTAATGGAGTTCGAGGATATCGGACTCGACATGGCTATTCCCGAATACTGAGTAATGGTAAATCCTGAATAATGGAAGCTGTTCGACAATCATATTCGACCTTGATGGCGAATACCATGTTGACCCTCGCGTTACTCGCGGCGCTCGCGCTCGCGCGACCGTACACCGCACGCGCGGCAACGATCACCGGCGCGTCGATCGCGCAACAGGGCAGCGCGGTCGAACTCCATTTTGCGGTGCAGGGGCGTGGACTGGGTTGGCATTTCAGTATCCACGGACAGCAACTCTGGATCGATTTCGACCATGTGCGGATGGCGATCCCATCGCGGCCGCTGATGGGGCAGGAGGTCGCGCCGGTGACGATGATCAGTGCGATCGGCGGCGGCATCACGGGGCGAATCGCGATCGCGGTCAGCGGGCGCAACGACTATGCGATCGGACGGCTGCCGCATGAACTGGTACTGAGGATTGCGCCGGCGGGTAAGGTGCCCAACCTGGCAGCGCCTATTCTGACCCGAATGAAACGGCGGCGAGTGATCGCGCGCGCGACAGCGAACGATCGCAGCGCGACCATGTACGATCGGACGAATGCAACGTCGGCGACCGCTGGCAATCGGGCGAATGCTACGCCGGCGGCGGTTGACGATCGGCAGAATGCGATGACGGCAAACGGCGGCGATCGTGAGAACGCGGCGATGTCATCGATGGCGGGAGATAGTGAGGTCGAAGAGCGCACGCCGCCGGCGAACAGGCAGCCGCCCTACACTCCGCCGACGCAGCTGGCGTCGCGGGAGGCGACGAGTTCACCACCTTTGCGGACGAACTCACCTTTGCGATCGGCGCAGCGATCGGCGCGCGCACGTCAACTGGTAGTGATCGATGCGGGCCATGGCGGCCATGACCCCGGCACCGAGGCAGGCGGCGAGGTCGCGGAAAAGGACCTCGCGCTGCAAATCGCGAGACGCGTGCGCGACGCGTTGGCTGCGGACGGCGTCGAGGCGCGTCTGACGCGCGACGACGATACCTTTTTGACGCTGGCCGAACGCACGGAACTGGCTAATCGGAATCGCGCCGACCTCTTCGTCTCGATCCATCTCAATTCGAGTCCCAACCCGGACACCAGCGGAATTGAAACTTACTACCTGAACAACACCACCGACCACGCGACGATCCGGCTCGCGCGCATGGAGAATGGCGTCGCGGGGGGCTATAGCGCCCCAGGTGAGCCCAACCTAAACTACATCCTGACCGACCTGCGCCAGCAGTATAAGGCGAATGAATCCGCTTCGCTGGCGCGGATGATCGAGGCCGAGGCGGTATCCGATATCGACGCGTCGATGGGATTGCGAGTGAACGAACTGGGGGCCAAGCAGGGGCCGTTTTACGTGCTGGTCGGCGCGCTGATGCCGTCGGTACTGGTCGAGTGCGGGTTTCTCTCCAACGCCGGAGAGGCGCGGCTGCTGCAATCGCCGCAATATCAACAAGCGCTGGCGGACGGAATCGCGCGCGCCGTCGTCCATTATTTCAACGCCGACGCCGCGGTAGGAAACCTGTGAATCTGACGCCCGAGTCCGATCGGCCGGCGTTGGTGACGACGCCGGCGCCCGTGATTCGCGACGAGGCGGCGTTGGCGGCGGAACTCGAGCGGACGAAAACGCCGGGTGTGATTGCGCGGGCGCATCTCGAGGGGGTGCGCGCAGCGTTGTACGAACGTCATCGCGCGGGAGCGGGCGGAATCGAGATCGTGCGCGCGCTCACCGCGGCGGTGGACGACCTGATGCGCGCGCTCTTCCGCTACGCCGAGGAGCAGCATTCGCAGCGCTACTCACGGTTGAATCAACGGCTGGCGATCGTCGCGCGTGGCGGTTACGGACGGCAGGAGCTGAACCCGCAATCGGATATCGATCTGCTGTTCCTGCACGACTACAAGCCGGGGCCGTATACCGAAATCGTAACCGAGACCATCCTGCACGCGTTATGGGACGCCGGGCTGACGGTGGGTTACGCGGTGCGCAACTCCGTTCAATGCATCAAAATGGCGTCCGAGGATTTGAAGGAGAAGACCGCGATCCTCGACGCGCGCTTTTTGGGCGGCGACGAAAAACTTCACGCGCAGTTCGACAAAGCGTTGGTCAACGACGTACTGAACCGCAATCAGCAGAGCTTCTTCAAGGCCAAGCTGGAGGAGAGCCGCCGGCGACACAAGCAATACGGTGAATCGATTTACCTGCTCGAGCCGCAATTAAAGGAAGGCGAAGGCGGTCTGCGCGATCTGCATACGGCGATGTGGCTGGCGAAGGTCAAGTACAAGATCCATTCGCTCGAAGAGCTGGTGCAGAAGGCGGTGATCACGGAGCCCGAATTGAACGAAGTCAATGCGGCTCGGGACTTTCTACTGCGCGTGCGCAACTCGTTGCACTTCATCAGCGGGCGGCATCTCGATCAGCTCACGTTCGAATACCAGGAACAGATCGCGCCGATGCTGGGCTTCAGGGCGACGGACGGAACTCCGGCGAGCGCCAATCTGATGCGGACGTACTATCAGCAGGCGAGCACGATTCTGAGCTTCTCCGAGGGGCTGATCGCGCGGGTGACCGAAGACACTACGCCGACGCGCTTTCTGCGACGCCGGAGCGTGCGGCAGATTCGGCCGGGCGTCGCGATTCAAGGCAACGTGATCGGAATCGCGAGCAATGATTTCTTCAAACGCGAACCGCTCAACCTGATAACGATTTTCGCCGACTGCCAGACCCACGGCGTCGAATTATCGGGCAGCGCGTATCAACTGGTGCGCGACAACCTGGAATTGATCGACGACGCGATGCGTCATGATCCGCAAACCGGGATGGCGCTGATGGGAATTCTGAGCGGCCGGCAGCGGGTGGCGGAGACTCTGGAAGCGATGCATCGGGCGGGCGTGCTCGGCGCGTTGATCCCGGAGTTCGGCAATCTGTACGCACGCGTGCTGCACGACCTCTACCATATATATACGGTCGATCGTCATTCGCTAGCCGCCGTGCGGGAATTGGAACGGTTGCGCGCAGGCGAATTCAAAACGACCAACGCGCTGCTGACCGAGGTGGCGCGTGAGTACAGTTCGCTGCCGATCATCTTCCTGGCGCTGCTGCTGCACGACATCGGCAAGGGTCATGGGCATGACCATCATGAGCGCGGCGCGCAGTTGACGGTGGCGGTCTGCGAGCGAATGGGGCTCGACGCCGAAGAGCAGGACCTGGTGGTGTTTCTGGTGCGCGAGCATCTGAGGATGTCGCAGGTCGCGCAGAAGGGGGACGTTGACGATCCGAATACGGTCGAGGAATTCGCGCGCGATGCGGGATCGATCGATCGGCTGAAAGCGCTCTACCTGCTGACCTTCGCGGACATGCGCGCGGTGGCGCCGCAAGTTTACAACAATTGGCGCGACATGCTGCTGAGCGAGCTGTACATGCGATCGTTGAAGACGCTCGAGCATGGCGGACGTGAGGCGACCGATCCGGCGCGGCGGCTGGCGCTGGTAAAAGCGGCGGTGCGCGAGCAATTGGCCGCGGCGAAGGCGCCGGAGGAGAAGGTGAACGAGTTTCTCGATCGGATGCCGGACCGCTATTTTCTGACCGTGCCCGAAGGCGATGTCAGACTGCATTTCGACATGATGTGGGCGATCGAGGAGCGTCCACTGGTCTGCCGGCATCGCCATTTCCCCGACCTCGAATTCAGCGAGTTCATGGTGGTGACGCGCGATCAGCCCGGGTTGTTTTCGAAGATTGCGGGCGCGCTGACGGCCAACAATCTCAACATCCTGTCGGCGCGAATTACCACGCGCGATGATGGCATCGCGCTGGATGTCTTTCGCGTCTCGCATCTCGGCGCCGCCGGCGCGATCGCGATGGACGAGGATCGCTGGCCACGGGTCGAGCACGACCTCGAGCGGGTGCTCTCGGGTCACCAGGATATCGCGGCGCTGGTCGCCGATTCGCAGAAGATCCGCTTCGGCGCGCGCAAGTTCGTTCGCCGCATGGCAACCGAAGTCACGGTCGATAATCGCAGCTCCGAAGAATTCACCGTAATCGACGTGTTCACGCAGGACCGCGTCGGCCTGCTCTTCGCGATCACGCATACACTGTTCGAGCTGGGTATGAAGATCCATATCGCGCGCATTTCGACCAACGCGGATCAGGCGCTCGACGTTTTTTACATCAGCGACGGCGAGGGTAATAAAGTTACCGAGCTCGAACGGATGCGATCGATCAAGGCGGCGTTGCTCGAGCGGCTCGAAGGGCGGCCGCAGCCGGTCGTCGCAGAGCCGGTGGCAGAACTGGATGGATCTCATCAAGGCGGTTGAGGTGGGAGGTGAGGCGCAAGTTGAGGTTGCGGGAGTGGGCGGCGCAAATCAATTCGATTGGGACGAACTCATCGAGCTGCATCTGAACCGGCAGGCGGTCGAGCGCGGCCTCAGCAGCAATTCGCTCGAAGCGTATGGCGGCGATCTGCGCGATTTTCAGAACTTCTGCCGCGACCGCGGCGTCGCTCCAAGCGCACTGGACGCGGCGGCGATCCTCGCATACTTAGAAGACCTCGCAACGCGGGAGTTTCGCGTCACCAGCCAGCGGCGGCGGCTGGCAGCAGTGCGCGGACTGGTCCGCGAGATGATGGAGCGGAAGCTGCTCGATCGCGATCCGGCGACCGCGGTCAAACTGCGGCCGCATCCGCGGCCGCTGCCGCGAACGCTTGGACGCGCGGACACCGCGGCATTGATCGAAGCGATCGACACGAGCACGCTGCGCGGCAAGCGCGATCGGGCGATGCTGGAATTGGCGTACGGATGCGGGCTGCGCGTGTCGGAACTGGTCGGGCTCAAGCTCAACCAGGTGAATCTCGAGGCGCGCGTGGTGATCGTGATCGGCAAGGGCGACAAGGAGCGCATCGTGCCGGTCGGCGGGGCCGCACTGCGGGCGTTGAAAGCGTACATGATCGCGCGGCAAAAGGCGGCGTTGGAGCAATCGTCGATCGATGGTGGTGGGCGCCGGCGTGGCGACGCCGTCGCGATGCGGCCGAGCGCGGCTGTGTTTATCACGCGATTGGGGCGCGCGATGACACGGCAAGGATTTTTCAAGGCGCTCAAGGAATGGACGGCGCTGGATCCGCGGCTTGCATGGATCAGCCCGCACACGTTGCGCCATTGCTTCGCGACGCATTTGCTGGAAGGCGGAGCGGATTTGCGCGCGGTGCAGGAGATGCTCGGTCATAGCGACATCTCGACCACGCAAATCTACACGCATCTGTCGCGCGGACATTTGCGCAAGGTCCATCGCACGTATCATCCGCGGGCGAAACGAACGGCGCTCACCGATGAGCTGGCCGACGACCCGTCCACGACCGTCGGCGCCGTAAAATCGGAAGAATAGGTTGGACGAGCCGCAAGGATTTCTGGCGAAGGTTCTGGTATGGGCAGTGCCGATCGTCTTCGCGATCATCCTGCACGAAATAATGCACGGGGTGGTCGCGCGGATGCTCGGCGACGATACGGCGGCGCGGGCGGGCCGGCTGACGCTCAATCCGCTCGCGCATATCGATCCGTTCGGCACGATTATCCTGCCGGGGCTGTTGCTCTTCGCGCATGCGCCGGTATTCGGGTACGCGAAGCCGGTGCCGGTCGATTTTAGCCGGCTGCATCCGCAGCGCGTGGGGATGATCGCGGTCGCGGCGGCAGGGCCGTTGACCAATCTAACGCTCGCAGTGGCTAGTGCGTTCATCCTGCGTAGATTGCTGGCGCTACCCGAGGCGTCGGTGAGTCATACGACGATGCTGATGAGCCAGATCGCGCTGGCGTCCTGCCTGGTCAATATCGAAATCGGAATCTTCAACCTGCTGCCGCTGCTGCCACTCGACGGCGGTCGCGTACTCGCCGGACTGTTGCCGCCGAAGTTGGCGCGCTCCTTCGCGAGAGTGGAGCGCTACGGATTTCTGATATTGTTGGTGCTGCTGTATACCAACACGGTGAATGCGGTGATCAACCCGATAATCAACGCAATGGTGCGGGCGCTGCTGTGAGCGACGAGGGCACTGCGCTCAAGTTCGAGGGCGACGGCGGGATGCGCTTTCGCCTGCCGATCTATGAAGGGCCGCTCGACTTGCTGCTGCATTTGATCAAGCGGGCCGAACTCGATCCGCAGGATGTCGCCACCAGCATCATCACCGAGCAGTACCTCGAACAGCTCAATCTGATGGAGCAGCTCAATCTCGACATCGCGGGCGAATACCTGGTGATGGCGGCGACGCTGCTACTGATCAAGTCGTTCGCGCTGCTGCCGCATCCGGAACTGGCGGATACCGAGGAGGCCGAGGACCTCAAGCGCGACCTGGTGGAGCGGCTGCTGGAGTACCAACGTTATCGCGAGGCGGCGGCCAAGCTGGGCGAGAGGGCGCTGCTCGGGCGCGACGTATTTGCCGCGCCGGGCGAGCCGGTGCCCGAAGAGCAGGAGCCATCGGCGCCGTTTGAAGTATCGATTTTCGACCTAGTGAGCGCGATGGCGGCGGTGCTCAAGCGCCTCGGCGATCGCACGCCGCGGCGCATCGAGTTGCGCGATATCCCAGTGGCGCAATGCATCCCGCGCATTCTCGCGGCGCTCGGCGAGGGCGAGCGCGTGGTGTTCACGGCGCTATTCGAAGACCTGGAAGATCGGCCGTTAGTGATTGCGACCTTCATGGCGCTGCTCGAACTGATTCGGCGCGGCGCGGTGCGCGTGTGGCAAGATGAGCGGCACGGGCCGATCCTGCTGGAACGGGGCGACCGCTTCGCGGCGCAGGAAGCGGTGATCGAGGACGCCGCCACCGTTAAAGATGCGGAAACTGAGGCCGGGACGGTGGACGAGAATAAGGAAGCGGAGGAGCGCGGCAAGTAAGCGCGCGCATCAAGCGGTTGGAAGAAGAACGTCTCAAGGCGATCCTGGAAAGCCTGCTGTTCGCGGCGGCGGAGCCGGTTGCATTGTCGCAATTGGTAACGGTGCTGGAGACGGTGGCGCGCGACGATATCAAAACGGCGCTGGGCGAGATGGCGGTGGCGTACGCGGCGGGCGCTCGTGGCATCGTGCTCGAGGAAGTCGCGGGTGGATATCAGCTACGCACACCGAAAGAACACGCGTCGTATGTGCGCAAGCTGCTGGCGGCTAAACCACCGCGGCTAAGCCGTCCGCTGCTGGAGACGGTGGCGATCGTCGCGTATCGTCAACCGATCACGCGGCCCGAAATCGAGCAATTGCGCGGCGTCGATTGCGGCGGCGTGCTCGATACGCTGGTGGAGAGGCGGCTGATCAAGATCGCGGGGCGCAAAGAGGCGCCGGGCCGACCGATTATGTACACGACGACGCCGGAGTTCCTCGAACTCTTCGGGCTCAAGGACTTGGGGGGCCTACCCGACCTCGAAGAACTGCGCTTGATTGAGGCTCCGCGCGAGCAGCCACTCTTCGCGAACGAGGATGGTATCGAGCCTACGGGTGCGCCTGTCTCACTTGAGCTCGCCGAAGATTCGACTCGCGCAAAGTTTTCGGGAACGGAAATTGACGACGAACCGCAAACGTCGGAAGCGGTAGAGGACGCCGAGGTCCCGGATTCGACGTCCGACGATACTGCTGCGGCGAACGTGGCAGCGATTGAAGCGGTGCATTCCGCTCATTTGACCGCCGACGAGCCCGCCGGCGGAGGGCCCGCGGAGTCGAGATCCGACTCAAACCCTGTCGATTCCGAAGATCAGGAATAACTGCAAATTCACCACTAACCTTCGCTTTCTTCGAAGTAACCGCCGGCCTCGGCGTAATTCTCAAAGCGTGTGAACTGGCTCAAGTACGTCAGCTTGGCGGTATCGGTCGGGCCGTTACGCTGTTTGGCCACGATGACCTCGGCGACGCCCGGTTCCTTGCTATCGCGATGGTACATCTCGTCACGGTAGATGAACGCGATGACGTCGGCATCCTGTTCGATGGCGCCCGATTCGCGCAGGTCGGCGAGCAGCGGGCGCCGGTCGGGCCGGGTCTCGACCTGTCGATTCAATTGCGAGAGCGCGACTACCGGCACCTTCAATTCTTTGGCGAGCGCCTTCAGCGAGCGGGAGATTTCGGCGATTTCTTTTTCGCGCGATTCGCCCGAGGTGGCCGCGCGCATCAACTGCAAATAATCGACAATGATCAGGCCGAGATGGCTGTTCGGATCACGCGCGAGGCGCCGGCATTTCGCTTTCAGCACCAGCGCGGTGGTATCGGAACTGTCGTCGATATAGATCGGCGCTTCGGAAAGGCGTCCTGCGGCCTGCGCCAATTTCGGGAAATCGCGCTCGCCTAAAAAGCCGGAGCGCGCCTTGGCGCTATCGACACGAGCCTCGGAACATAACAATCGAAAGGCCAGCTGCTCTTTGGACATTTCGAGTGAAAAGATCGCGACACCGACTTTCGGATCGGCCTCGAGCGCGGCGTTGGCGGCGATGTTCAAGGCGAGCGCGGTTTTGCCCATGCTGGGGCGCGCCGCGATAATGATGAGGTCGCCGCGCTGGAAGCCGGCGGTGATGCGATCGAGATCCATGAAGCCGGTGGGCACGCCGGTGACGAGCTCCTTGCGCTCGTAGAGTTGTTCGAGCAAGGCGATCGCGTGGCGGCTGAGTTCGTCCATCTTGACGAAGGAGGGCCGCACTCGCCTTTCGGCAATCTCGAAAACTTTGTGTTCGGCCTGATCGAGAAACTCCTCGACGTTGCTGCCAGGGACGTCGTAGCTTTCGCCCGCAATTTCGCCGGCGATCGCTGCGAGGCTTCGCAGGACGGCTTTTTCGCGCACGATTTTCGCGTAATGCGCGGTGTGCGAGGCGGACGGAACGAACGAGACGATTTCAGCAAGATAGCTGGCGCCACCAACCCGTTCGAGGAGATCTTTGCCGCCGAGAGCGTCCGTCAGAGTGACGATGTCGATGGGAATTCCACGATCCGACAGCTGCACCATCGCGCTGTATATCGTGCGGTGATGCTCGCGATAGAAATCCTCCGGTTTGAGGATTTCGAGCGCATGGTTGATCGCTTCGTTGTCGAGCAGGATGCCGCCCAACACCGCCATCTCGGCGTCCGTGCTATGAGGAGGAACGCGCTTGAGGAAATCGTCTGCCACCGCCACCTGCCAACCCCGCTGCCGATAAATCAGCCCATCGCACGCAAACCGTGTGAATCCGTACGAGACAACAACAGTATCCGCATCGCGAAATGTGGCGGCAAGCGGGGGCGCGATTTGCACTCTTCATCTATGAACACAGTCCACAGATCAAGCGCGGCGGACGCGGCGCAACGGGGCCGATCGGACGTGTGCGAGCATCGGGCCAATTGCGACGCCGAAGAGGAAGCCCCCCACGTGGGCCCAGAAAGCCACCCCGCCGACCGTTGGCCCCTGGGCTCCGGAGACAATTCCAGCGTAGAGTTGCGCGACGAACCAAAAGAGCAGGTAGAAGTAGGCGGGGATTTCGACCATCGGCCAGAAGAAAAACAGCGGCAGTATGGTCGTAATACGTCCGCGCGGATAGATGACGAAGTAGGCGCCGAGGACGCCCGCGATCGCGCCGCTCGCGCCAATTACCGGCACGCGCGACTCCGGCCCCATCGCCACCATCGCGAGTCCGGCAGCGACCGCCGCCGCAAAATAAAAGTACACATAACGCGGGGCACCAAGGCGTTCCTCGATCGCCGGTCCGAAGATGAACAGGTAGAGCATGTTGCCAACAAGGTGCATGATTCCGGCGTGAAGAAACGTTGAGGTGATGAAGGTGGCGAGCGTCGTCAGCGCGTGTCGCAGAGCGGACAGATGCAGATGCGCGATATGAGCAGGCACCATCGCATAGCGCGCGAGCATCACGCCGGCGTGGCGGCCGAGCTTAGCTTCGAGCACAAAGACCGCGACGTTCGCGAGAATGAGAATCGTGTTGACGGGAGTGAGACGATGGGTCGCCTCGCTGTCGCGCAGCGGAATCATTGCTTAATCGTCACGCTCGCGTAATGGCAACGGCGGTATCGGTAACAGTCGCGTTGGGTATGTTAGCCAGACGCGATCGTCAGCGCGAGCGCGTGCGCTTGAGCGTGAAGGGTTTGTGTGCGAAAGAAGGTTCATGCGCGGCTTTCAGGTGTCCTCGAAATCGAAATGCCGAAGCTCACACGCGGCGGCGAAATCGATCGATGACGAGTGCGCCGCGACATTCGATACCCGAGCGCCCGCCCGCATGCGGGTCGATTCCCACGGAGGAAATAATAATGGAGATCGTCAAACAGGATCTGACGGTGAAAACTGGCGCCGAAAATATGCCGTGCCATCTGGCGCGACCGGCCACTGGCGGCCCATATCCCGCGATTGTCGTCGTGATGGAAGCGTTCGGCCTCAACCCAAATATCAAGAACATCACAGATCGTTTCGCGGCGGAGGGCTTTGTCGCCATCTCGCCCAACCTTTATTTTCGCCAGCCTGACAACGTCGTCGGCTACGACAACCTGCCCGCCGCGATCAAGCTGATGGGCAGTATCAACGACGATCAGGTCGCAGCGGACATGACGGCCGCGATCAACTACGTCAAGACGCTCAAAGAGGCCAAGCCGAAATTCGGCACGACCGGTTTTTGCATGGGTGGACGCGTTGCCTTTCTGGCTGCCGTGCGCAACGGCGATGTATACGCGACCGCGCCCTTTTACGGCGGTGGAATGACGCGCGCCGGTAGCCCCGGCGGTAAGGCGCCGGTAGAAGATGCCACCAATCTCAAGGGCCCGGTGCTGGCGTTTTTCGGCGGCAAGGATGCCTTCATCCCGGTGACCGAAGTGGACAAGTTTCGCGACGCGTTGACCAAGGCCGGCAAGTCGCCCGAGGTCGTCCTCTATGGCGACGCCGACCACGGCTTCATGTGCGAGGAACGTCCATCATATCATCCGGAGCACGCGAAAGAGGCGTGGGCGAAGACGATCGCGTTCTTCAAGAAAAATCTCGGATAGCAAATCGCCTCGCGAAAATGGCGGGGTGCAAAAGCGAGGGCGAACCGATGATCATGGTTCGCCCTCGCTAGTCAAATGCCCAGTGGCGCCGTCGTCCACTCTACGACAGTGCCACGCCCATTCGCGATCGCACTAGCTCATACGGGCCACGGCTTGCCGAAGCTGTCGAGGCATACGACTTCAGCCAGCGACTTGCGGCTGATGGGGCCGTGCTTGCCTCGTGGATAACCGACTGGCATGAGCGCGTAGGATTGCACGTCGGCGGGAAGGTTCAGGATTTTCCGCACCTCGTCTTCATAGAACGCGTGAATGGTAGTCAGCACGGTGCCGAGTCCGAACGCGCGGCAGGCGAGGATAATATTCTGCACCGCAGGATAGATGCTCGAGCCGGCGAGCCGCGCAGCCCCGGCCATGCGCGCCTTGACGTCGTCGGGCAAGCCAGCGGCGCCCGCAAAGGCGGTTTGCTTGAGGCACGGGACGATCAGCACCGGCGCCTCGCCCATGTGATCGAACAGGTAGAGCACCGATTTCCACCAACGCTCGTACTTCGCCGGCTCCATGTGCGGCGGGGGTTTGGCGCCCTCGTAGAGCTTGACGAGAATGCTCGAAGTTTTCTGGTAGAGTGCGCCCAATTGTTTGCGCTTCTCGGCGTCCTTGACCACGATAAAAAACCACGACTGCGCGTTGCTGCCCGAGGGCGCGCGAATCGCCGCGTCGAGAACCTTGGTGATTACCTCGTCGGGAACCGGGTCGGGCTTGATGCGCCGAATCGCCCGCGCGGTGTACATCGCTTCGAACAAGCCAATTTCCGCCATCACTTACTCCTCAATTTTCAGAACCGATTCGCTCAGACCGATTCAGTTTTGGGCGCCTTCTTGCCGATGAGCCGCTCCATCACGCGCTTGGCGTCTTTGGGATCCTTCACCATTGGACCCGGCTGCACGCGATGCTTCATGATCTTGTCGTCGTCATTGAATTCGCGCACGGTCGTGCAGTACTCGAGCAGCAGGCCATTGGGATCGTTGAAGTAAATCGATCGACACCATTCGTGATCGACCACCGGAGTCACGTCGATACCATGCCCGACCAGTTCCTCGCGCTTGCGTTCGAGGTCCTCGATCGAGTTGCAATCGAAGGCGAAATGGTAAAAAGCCGGTGGCAGATTTTGCGCACTGTTGATGTCGGTCTTGAACTCGGCGGGGATGCCGGGAACGCGCTCGGGGCACATGAACGCCACCAGCGTGCCGTCGCCGGTATCGAGAAATGCGTGCTTGATGCGGCCGCCGTCGGGCGGTTCGATTACGTCGCACCAAGCGACCGACCAGCCCAACTTCGTGGTGTAAAAATCGATCGTCGTATCGATATCGAGCGTTGCCAAGCCGACGTGATGCACACCTTTGCGTTCCATCGGGACTCCTCTCCTGAGTTTATTTGCTTATGATGATAGTTCTAACTAGCACTGTGCCGCGTGAAACTAAATCTCCGGCGAATGGTCAAGTCGGCCATATAGTCAGAAGTTACTCAGTCGGCTTTGACAATTCGATGCTTGAGCGCATAACGCACTAATTCCGCGGTCGAGCGCAGGCCGAGCTTGTCCTTGATATTTTCGCGATGCGCTTGCGCGGTTTTGGGGCTGATGCCGAGGCTTTGCGCGATGTCCTTACTGGTGGCGCCATCGGTGAGCAGTCGCAGCACTTCGCGTTCGCGCAAGGTGAGCCGGTTTTCGCCGCAGGCGCCACGCGGACGCGGATTTTTGAGCTGGCTCAACAGGATGGGTGCCACCGCCGGACTCAGGTAGCGTTTGCCGCTCGCTACCGCGCGCACCGCGGTGACTAGTTCCTCCGGCGCGTCGCTCTTGACCAGGTAGCCGGCCACACCCGCGTCGGTGAACGCTTCCAGAACATCGGATTCATCGTCATGTGCGCTCAAGATTAGAACTTTGGCAGTGGGCGCCATCTGCTTCATCCGACGCGCCGCGGCGAGTCCGCCAGTTCCCGGCATTTCGAGGTCCATTACGATCACCTGCGGATGGACCTTGGCCGCGATCGCCAGCGCTTGTTCGCCCGTGGTTGCCTCGCCGACGATTTCGAATCCGTGACGTTCCAGCAGTGCCCTAAGTGAGCCGAGCAGGACGCGATGGTCGTCGGCCAGCAGTACGCGGATAATTGGGTCAGTTTTGATCACGCCGGCTCCGAAATTTCCGCGACCAGGCGCGTGGAGCCCGCCTTCGATTCCACTCGCAGGCGTCCACCCATCAACTCGAGTCGCTCGTTGAGTCCATCAAGTCCGATTCCGCCACGGGCGATCGCGCTGTCGATGCCTTTGCCATCGTCGAGAATCGAGAGCCGGACCCATGACCCATGTTTCTCAATGCCGATTTCGACGCGGCTCGCGTTCGCATGGCGAAGAACGTTGGCCAGCGCCTCGCGTGCGACCTGGTAACAAAGTTGCTGAATCGGCCGCGTCAACGCGTTCATCCGATCGGGTTGGAGGAGTCGCGTCTTGATTCCGCCGTCGGCGAGGCGCCGCAGTTCGTAGCGCAGGCCCTCGGCGAGCGTCGATCGCCCGAGCGTGGCAGGTTTGAGTTCGCGCACGCGCAGCCGCAACGAATCCTCCAGCTGCTTGAAAATGCTGCGCGCCTCGTCCGGGCCGGCCTCGATCCCGATCCGCGCCGCGGTGAGCAATTGCGCCTGATGGTCGTGCAAATCGCGGGCGATGCGGGCGCGCTCCGAGTCAATAGCACCGAACATCCTGCGCCCGAGATTGCGCACCAGGCGGCGCAGGCGATCGGTTTCGGCTTCGAGCAGCCAATTCGCGATCAGTGGATCCAGTCGTTGCGCGACCGCCTCAGCTCTATCGACGGTGGCCGCGTCGATCTTTTCGTGCGCGGCGAGGGCAATGGAGCCGTTCGCGAAGAAAACGCAGATGTAGCCAGCGGAGTAGTGGGTAAAGATTCCATCTTCGCTATAGAGCAGGTTCTTAGCCCGCAACGTCGATCGCACCATCGTTGACTGGCGCCGAAAAGACTCCGCCAGCGCACTGGCACGCGAATCGAGCGCATCGATTATCGTGGCCGGCGCGAGCACTCCTGCGGAAGCTGACATGCGCAAAATGCCTTCCTCAGCAAGCGCGAGCATCCAGGCGTCGAAAGGACCGAGCTTCGCGAACAGCGCACCGAGTCCGGCAAACCGATCACGCGGACGAAGCTTTTCCGCCGCCGTCGCCGTGCGCTCGATTCGATCGCGCGCGGCCGAACTGTTCGACAAGTCGGCTTTTGAATCGGCGAGGCGGGTCGAAGAATCGGCCGCCCGTTCGCGCCAGAATTCGCGCGAGGAGACGGCCGCACTTGTGCGCAGGATATTCATCGCCGAGCGCGCCACAAGCTCGACCGGGACGTCGAGATCGCAAGCGGGCGAAGCGTTGGGCGCGACCCAGATTGCCGTAACGCTCGCGGCTGGTTCTTCGGTTGAGGAGATTGAGATGGCTGCCGCGACATAAGCGCGGTCGTGCGATCGCAGTCCGCTTGCGGCCGCGAGTTCGTCGTTACTCAATCGAAGCAGACCGCCGCCGGGGTTCGCACGATAACCGCGATAGCGTTGATCGCGCTCGATCACCGCAAGCAACGAATCTAGGTGCGAATTCAATTAGACAGCCGGCACCCTCGCGGAGGTGAGCGCCGAGTTCGGCGATCGCGCGAATTTGCGCGGCGGTATCATCGTTGGGCCGATGCGGATGCGCGATTCCGTTGACGCTCGATAATCGAGGCAAGTCATTCACCATCACGCCCGAGGCGTTCGGAGCTTCAGTGACGCGTTGAATCGGCCGGCTGTCCTAACTCCTCACCGAGTTGCCGCATCTCCGCACCGAAGGAGGTCCAGTCGCCCTGCTTCAACGCCGCGATCGCGCGACTGTAATGGGTTGCGGCGGCCTGCAGTCCGGGCGGCGTTTTGGCGGCTGCGGCCACGCTTGGCGGTTGCGGCACCGGCATGCCGGGCGCCGGCGGCACGCCGATCCCGCTTGGCGCGACCGTCTTTGCGATCACTGCCGCGGGATTCTCGCTGCCCTTGAAGAGAGCGCTGAGCGTCGACTCGATATCGGTGCCCATAACAGTGCGATCCCCGTACGATGCGAGCACGCGTTTCAGTTCCGGCAGTTGTCCATTTTCCGCACGAATATACAGGGGTTCGACGTACAGCAGGGAATCGGCAATTGGAAATACCAGCAAGTTGCCGAGAATGACTTTCGACCCCATCTGATTCCAAAGTGAGTATTGCTGTGAGATATCCGGGTTCTGGTTGATGCGCGCCTGGATTTGATAGGGACCGTAAAATAGCCGATCTTTCGAGAACGCGAACTCAAACAAGTGCCCGTAGTCAGCGCCGTCGCAACGCGCGGCCAGCCACGCGATCATATTGTCTCTGCCCTGCGGCACCATTGGCAGCATCAGTATGTATTCGGCGTGCGTCTCTCCCGGCAACCGCATAATGACGTAATAGGGCTGCATCGGCACGGTCTGGTCGGAGTAGTTTTCACGCGGGAAGGTCCATAAGTCTTCGCGATTGTAGAACGTCGCCGGATCCTTCATGTGATAGGTACCGTACATCTCGGCCTGGGTAAGAAAGAAGTCTTCCGGATAGCGAATGTGCGCGTGCAGACCGGGAGGCATCTCGCTCAGCGGTTTGAACATGCCCGGATAGATTCTTTCCCATGTGCGAATCAGCGGATCGTCAGCGTCCGCTACATAAAAAGTGGTCCGCCCCGTGTACGCATTCACGACTACCTTTACGGAATTGCGAATGTAGTTAATTCCGTCTCCATTGATTTGCGAGTATGGATAGTGGTCGCTGAAAGTATATCCATCGAGGATCCAGTTAAGCTGCCCGTCTTGCAATACTATGTAGGGATCGCGGTCCTGAGTGATGAACGGAGCAATATACCTGATACGATCGTTAATATTGCGGCGCAGCAGGATGCGGCTGCCCGGAATTATATTCTCCGTGACCAGCAAGTTAACGTCGCGATAATAGAAGCTGAAAAGCAGACGCCGCCAGAATCCGCTGACTTGAACGCCCTCGTCGCCCTTGTAAAAACTCGAAACGTTAGCGTTGCCGCTGGGATAGTCAAACTCCGGCGTCAGCGCGTTCACGATGCTGTAAACGTCGGGCTCCTCGCCGAAATAAATTCCCGGCTGCGTCACCTTCAGACCGGTGTCGGACTGCGGCGGAATATTCTTGACCGAGAGGATCGGCAAACCTTCCTGATCCTTGGTGTTGACCGGGCTCATCACGAGACCGTAGCCGTGAGTAAACTTCAGATGGCGATTGACCCAGGTCTGCGCATTTTCGGGCAGCAATTCGACGTTAAGTTCGCGCGCCGACAACATCACCTGCGTGTAGCTATTGTCGATCCAGTAGCGATCGATATCGACGTCCTTGAAGTCGTAGTAGAGGCGAATATTCTGCAATTGCTGATAGGTGGCGATCAGCGGGCGCGGATCCCACAGCCGGATGTTCTTGATGGTCGCCGCATCCTGGTCGAGCGAAACCGGCGTTATTTTGCCGAGACCTGCGAACGGCCGCACATCGACGCTGTCGAGTTGAAAGGCACGGCGGGTCATCGCGATGTTCCGCTCGAGATATGGCTGTTCGATGCGCAATTCGTCGGGCTTTACGCGCAGGCGTTCGATTATCGGTTGAAGCAGATTAAGAATCACCGCCGGGCCGAAGACAATTGCCGCCGCGGTGACCGGCATCCGCAGACCGCGCTCGCGTACGTTGAAGAAGCAGATTGCCGCCGCCCCGAGCGCCAAGGCGACGAGGAGCCATAAGCCCGGTTGCCACAACACATGATCCACATAGCGCAGGCCGAAGACGATTCCATTGGTGTGGAGCAGCAGTTCGTAGCGGCCAAGCCAGTAATTCAGCGCGCGCTCGATGAAGAAAAATCCTGCCAGTACCGACAAATGCGCGGCGCAGAACGGGGAGATGTTGGGCGGCGATTCGCGAAAATCGAGCGATCCTCGCGCCCAGTAAATCGCTCCGGTCAATGCTGTCGTAAAAAACAGCACGAGCATGAAGAGGTCGCGCAGGTCTTGCAGCAGCGGCAGTGTGAAGACGTAAAAGCCGACGTCGCGCCCCAGTGCCGGCTCCTTCAATCCGAACGGCACACCCTTGAGCGCCTTGAGATAAACGTCCCAACTGGCAGACTCGCCCTGTGCGGCAAACAACGCCAGTAACGCCGCGCCTCCGATTGCGATTAGCCGCCACGGCACGCGTTCGCCGAGCGACCGAATCATCTCGGGCAAGTTAACTTCAACCACGTCTTCAGAGCGGCGCACCACGCGCAGCCGTTCGCGCTCGCGGCTCAAGTGCAGCGCGATCATCGCACTGAGTCCGATAGCCGCAAATGCGATCAGCCAGACCACGCCGAAGATCGTAAGCTCGGCGAGAATAGTAGTAGTGAAAACCTCGCGGTAGCCGAGCGAATCGAACCACAGGAAATCGACGATCAGTCCATCGCCAAAACTGAGCACGATAAAAGCGACGACCAGTGCCGCAAGGAGGCCGAAGAGAACGAATCGTGGGCGCATCAAAGTTTGCTCGGTCAGGCGCCGCGCGCGACTTGGGCGACGTGTTCGCGAACGACGTCGGGCGGGCACATCCAGATGAATAATTTAAGCGACAAGTAGATCACCAGCATCCAGTCCAGCTCTCCGATAATGGGAACCATGTCGAGTTCGAGCGCGGGTGGAGTGACCAGCAGCATGACGCCGATAACCGGCGTTAACTTGGCCAGAAATGAAACGCGCCCGTCGTGCATCAAGCTCCAGAACACGCGAATGAATTGCGGGAAATATGCGAGCATCCCGCGCACCCGCAGCGGGTTGAGCAGGTGCATCCTGAGCAAGGAGCTAAACACTGCTAGCAATTGTAGCACATGCGTTTGTTCACGCGTGCAATCCCGACGCATCGGAGTGGCGCACCGACGGTCGCGATTTTGCGGACGCCTCGCGTGATTTGCGTTAATGTCGTGAGCGTAATGGAGGCGAATTATTGAAGAAGCGAATGACCCTGGGCAGCTTCCTGGTCGCTTATCTCCGCAAGATAGGTGTCCGCCACGTGTTCGGTATTCCCGGCGACCTCGCGCTCAAATTATTTTTCGCGCTGGGCCGCAAGCACGACCTCGACATCCTGACCTTGTCACACGAGCCCGGAGTCGGGTTTGCCGCCGACGGCTATGCGCGCGCCACCGGCAAAATCGGGGTTATCTGCGTGACCTACGGCGCCGGTGGCCATAACATGGTTAATCCGGTGGCGGGTTCGTTTTCCGAGCGTGTTCCATTGCTGATTTTTTCCGGCGGCCCTGGTGAGGAGGAGCGCAAGCTCGGTACCTTGATTCACCATCAGGCGCGCGAAATCGAATCGCAGCATCGTATCTACCAGGAAGTGACCTGCGCCTCACGCGTGCTCACCGATCCGCTCAGCGCCGCGCACGAACTGCATGAAGTGGTTCGCGCCGTATGGGCGGAGCAGCGCCCCGGTTATATCGAAATCCATCGCGACATGGTTGACCGCGAAATCGAAGTGCCCGCCGAACTGATCGCGTGGGACGGCCATTTGCATTTCTACGAATCCGATGCGCGCCGCGTCGAGGAAGCGGCGCGCGAGACGGCCGCGATGCTCAATCAGAGCCGCAAGCCGGGGCTGATCGCAGGTATCGAGATCCATCGCTACAAAGCGTCGCGCGAGCTGGTCGAACTGGCCGAGAAAATCGGCGCGCCGGTCCTCACCACGGTGCTCGGCAAGGGCGCGTTCCCGATGGACCATCCGCTGTACATGGGCGTTCACGTCGGGCCGATCAGCCCACCACCGATTGTCGCGCGGATGGACGCGGCGGATTTCGTGCTGAACCTTGGCTGCCTCAAGACCGACATGAATTTCGGCAATCGCCCGCCGCACATTATCGAGGGGCGGAGCGTATGGGCGGTCGATCGTCGCGTGGACGTGACGTATCACAGTTATATCAACGTGGGTGTGCGGGATTTCGTGCGTGCACTGCGGCGCCAGGATTTGCGCAAACATCGCGAAACGGTGGTCTATTCCTGCAATCTCTCCAACGGCGTCGCGACCGCGCGCAGCTCGACCCCGATTAAGGTCAGCCAGATCCTCGCGACCGTCAACGATTTCCTCGCGGCGAACAACGGCTACATGGTCGTCGCTGAATCGGGCGACATGCTCTTCGGCGGCCTCGATATTCGCGTGCCTCATGACGGCACCTATCTCGCGCAAGGATTTTACGCTTCGATGGGTTTCGCGGTGCCGGCCGCGCTCGGTGCGCAGGTCGGATGCGGATTGCGGCCGATCGTGTTGTCGGGCGACGGCGGCTTCCAGATGACCGGTCCGGAAATCTCGCACGCACCGCGGTTCGGCGCTAATCCAATTGTGATCGTGGTCAACAACGGCGGCTGGGGTATTTTCCGTCCGGTCGCCTCCGAACGCCGCGACCTGCTCGAGATCCCGCCGTGGCCGTATGCGAAACTCGCTGAGGATTGGGGCGGCGCCGGCTTCGAAGCGACGACCGCCGCCGAATTGCGCGAAGCGCTGCAGGCTGCGCCTAAGTGCAA
>Ga0209415_10003819_pt1 | contig 27878 bp, 22 predicted proteins | sample PeaSoiSIISIP2007_FD_187696 | JGI IMG/M metagenome (GOLD analysis project Ga0209415, IMG submission 187696) | Peat soil microbial communities from Weissenstadt, Germany - SII-SIP-2007 (SPAdes) (version 2) | ecosystem: Environmental > Terrestrial > Soil > Wetlands > Peat | place: Germany... | reverse complement strand
TGATCGTACGGATCGAACCAACCGCGGAAGCTTCGTTGGCCGCCATGCGGGACCGAAGTAGGTTCGGAATTGCGATGGCCGCGATGATCAGAATGATCGCCACGACGATCAGCAATTCGATGAGAGAGAAACCTTTCTGCCGAGTACGCATTGCTGTAATTCTCCTTTTGGGACCTGGGTCTTTGGTCCCACCCTAATCGCATTTTTGGTGGGCCTTTGATCTGCCCCTATTATGCAATCAGGATTCAATCAGGGGCAATGGGCTGGAAGTCCTAATTTAGGACGGTGCCGGTGGTACAATCCAGTACAGGGTTTGCCTGTCTATAAGTACTAGTACTAATATAACAATTCGCGGGCTCCGCCGAGATTCAAGGCCGAGTATTTAATCGAAAGGTTAAATACGCCACTCGACTTTCTCCATTAAGATGTTGAATATACAAAACTTATTAATTTCATCCTTTGTCTGATAATCACCAAGGACAAAGCGTTCTGGACTTTTGGAGGCCAAACATAGCTTGCGTTCGTCCACTAGTTCAGGGTGTTCAAAGCGCTGAGAGGCGGGTGCGACTCGGGAAATCTTGTTTATGGGCTCATGGGTGGTTGAAAAAGCCCTGATCGATGAAAAAGTTACCTCGAGTCAGTCAGGGCGGAAATATTCAAGGTCCGGCAGGATGTGTGCCCGCTGAGGGCCAGCGTGAGATCGAGATCTGCTAGTAGATTCAAAACTACATCCCTCACGCCTTGCTCGCCGGCGAGCGCCAGCCCCCAGGTAAAAAGCCTGCCTAGCAGAACGGCCCGCGCCCCCAACGCAAGTGCCTTAAAAACGTCCGCCCCGCGCCGGATACCCCCATCGAAAAGCACTGGGACGCGCCCGTTGACTTCATGCACGATAGCCGGGAGCGCATCGAGAGTGGCGATAGCGCCGTCAACCTGTCTGCCTCCGTGATTCGAAACCATTACACCGTCCACACCCGCATCGAGAGCATGCGCGGCGTCCGCCGGATGCAAAATGCCTTTTAAAATAATCGGAAGACTCGTGTGACTGCGAAGGAAGGAAATGTCGCCCCAGGTGAGAGCCGTATTGGAAAAGAGGCTGCTCCAAACCTGAATCGCCGCTGCCGGATTTTGCTCCGGTGGCTGCGGAAGGAGAGCGCGGAACACGGGATCACTGAAATAGTTGGCCAGTCCCTGGCCCAGTATGAATGGCAGATAGGCATGGTGGAGATCGCGCTCGCGCCAAGCAAGCATGCTTGTGTCGAGCGTGACCACCAAAGCCTTATATCCAGCGCGCTCGGCACGCTGCAGCATACTTGCGGTCAGATCGGGGTTCTTCCCCCAGTAAAGCTGAAACCACCGCGCGCCATTCCCCGCGCCTCCCGCCGCCTGCGCGACTTCCTCGATTGTCCGGCTGGCAGCGGTACTGAGCGTGAACGGCAAGCCAAGCGAGGCTGCGGCACGTGCCGAAGCGACCTCGCCCTCCGCATGGAGAATGCCCTGGACTCCGACAGGGCCTAAGATTACCGGGGATGGCAGTTGCAGACCGAAGAGCTCGACGCTCAAGTCGCGCTGCGAAACATCACGCAGCATTCGCGGCACAATCCGCCATCGGTAGAAGGCTTCGCGATTTGCGCGAACCGTATCCTCACCGCCTGCACCGCCCGCCACATAGTCGAATGCAGCTGGAGAAAGTATCTCCTTCGCTTTCTGCTTCAACAGGGAGAGAGATACCGGAACTGACAGCGCGCTGCCAGTCACACTGGCTGCATAGATCTGCTGCTGGCGCCCCGGGCCTGAAGGAATCCGAGAACTGGGAGTCTGTTCGCTCATGGCGGAGCAGGATTATACACGCAGCCCCGCGAACGTTGCAGAGAGCAAATCAAGACATGAAAGGTTATTGAGGAGCAGCCGGCGCAACGGGAGCTAATTTGACCAAACACCACTTGCCGATGATCGGGTAACCAGCCCACTCACCGCGATTGGCCTTGATTCCATACATGATTCCCATGGCCACGTTTGCGACCCATCCTAGCATCGCGAACAGCCAGAAAAACGGAAAAAACAGAAAGAACATGGGTGGCGTACCCGAACTGTGGCCACCCGAGGTACTAAACACGATGCCTGCGAAGATGGAGACGAAAAAGACAAAGAAGCCGCAAAAGAACAGGACCATGTAACAGAGCTGCCAGATCAGAGACTGCAAGGCGTGAAATTTCACGAACGGAGACTTTTGTTTGATGCAAAAAATAATTAGAGGCGCGATGAAGCCGGCAAACACCTGGAGAAGATGCGCAAGAAACGCAATGTTGCGCTCGTCTTCAGTGGGCTCGGGCAAGGAAGCGAGAACCGGCAGATTCCCCACGGCTTCACCCTCCGGTGTGCAGTCCCAAGGTAGCTGGAATCCCTTGCCCGCGCCGATGCAAGCAGGATGAGTGTGCGCAATCAGGGATTAACCGATGATCGCGTTGTTGCTGAAACCAGGAACGTCCACGGGACTCTCGAAAATCACCCTGAATGCCGAACCCTTGACACCGCTCCGAGCGCCACTCAAGATTGAGCAATCGTGGAATATTCACTGTGCGGCAAACTCGCCATGATCGCGCTTCCCGATTGCGACGGCCGCGAAGTTCTGATTGGTTCTCTATGGAACGCGCGTCCGGCCGTGCTGGTTTTTCTCCGCCACTACGGATGAATCTTTTGCCGCGAGCACATCGCGCAGTTGCGCGAACATGAGCTAGCGTTCCGGGACAAGGGTGCGTCGCTTGCCGCGGTGGGACTCGGCGACCGCAATTACGCTCGGATGTTCCGTGAAGAGTCGGGCATCACGTTCCCTCTGCTGATTGATGAATCCCGCCAGGCCTATCGCGCTGCGGAATTGAAGTCCGCTAACCTCTTGCATCTCCTGCGAAGCGAAAATGCCGCCGCGCGAAAACGTGCGAGGGCCGCAGGCCATCATCAGCACAAGTTAGGCCAGAATCCATTTCAGCTAGGTGGCAGCTTCGTCTTCGGTCCGGGAAACGTAGACCGGTTTGCACACATCAGCCGGACGTTCGGCGACAACGCTGCGATTGCGGCCCTTCTGGCCGCGCTTCCCTAGACTTAGCCTGCGCATTCGACAGAACTGCCAGCACGCCTGCATGCGGATGGGCAACTGCTGGTAAAATAGCGGTGTGATAAAGGACCTCTTCCTAAAAGGTTGGATCGCACTTTTTTGTATGTGCGTTTTGTCAGGCTTCGGAATCCCGCAAAGCAAACCTCCGAGCGGAAATTCCCGGCAGGAGTTCCTCGATAAATTCGTGGCCGCGGCGATTGAGCGCACAACTCATTCCGTGAAGTACGTTTCCGCCTACGTCCATCTTGACTATCCCGGAGGAGACGTCCCAGCCGACACCGGCGTCTGCTCTGACGAAATTATTCGCGTCTACAGGGCCGTTGGCGTCGATTTGCAAAAGGAAGTTCACGAAGACATGGTGAAGAATTGGGCGGACTATCCCCCAAAATCAAAGTGGCATCAAGCGCACCCGGATCCGAGCATCGATCACCGCCGCGTACCCAACCTAATGGTGTTTTTCAGCCGAAAGGGCGAGAGCTTGCCGATCTCGTTGCGGCCGGAGAATTATTCGTCCGGCGATATTGTCACATGGGACTTGGGCGGAGATGTACCGCATATCGGGATCGTGGTGAATGTAAAATCCCAGGAGAGCGGCCGATGGCTGATTGTTCATAACATCGGCCAGGGACCTAAAATGGAAGATGTTTTATTCGGCTGGAAAATTACGGGGCATTACCGGTATTTCGGACCGCCTTCCTCGGGAGCACACTGACTCTTCCATCTCGAATATACAACTCTCCCACTCATACTAGCGTCTTGGACATAATGATGTAGTGGCCCGGCACCTTCGGTAGTAGAGAAGAAGAAAATGGCGCCGTACCGATTTCTTCGTACCCGAGTCGCCGGTAAAACGGCGGAAGTGGTGTTCGTTGACTGATGACTCGCAGATCGACTGCGCCGCAACCTGATGCGCGGAGATAATCTTCTCCCGCGGCGACCAACCTTCTCCCCAATCCTGTGCCCTGCCGCGCCGGATCCACCGCTAGCAACCCCAGATACCCGCGGCCATCGCCGATCTCCAGAAAAACGCACCCGGCAAATCCAGCAGCGTCTTCCGCCACCAAAAACCTGCCGGTTTCCATGAAGGCTCGCGTCTCCCCCGCGTCAATGCGATCGCCCTCAAAAACAAATTGCTCCACGACGAACGCCGCGTTGATCAGCCCGACGAGCGACGGAATATCTGCGCTAAGCGCGAAACGGAGCGTCACGCCTTCATCCCGCCAGGAACATGCACTTAGCTAAGTGCGGCCTTTCCATTGAATCGCGCCGCCGATCCCAGCTCCTCTTCAATGCGCAGAAGCTGGTTGTATTTGGCGATGCGGTCGGTGCGCGACGCGGAACCGGTTTTAATCTGGCCGGCGCCTGTAGCTACCGCGAGGTCGGCGATAAATGTGTCTTCGGTTTCGCCCGAGCGGTGCGAAATGACCGATTTGTATCCCGCCTTGCGCGCCATCTCGATGCAATCGATAGTTTCTGTGACGGTGCCGATCTGATTTAGCTTGATGAGAATGGCATTGGCGATGCCTTCTTTGATACCGCGGGCAAAAATCTCCGTGTTGGTAACAAAAATATCGTCGCCAACCAGCTGAATCTGCTTTGTAGAAGACTTCGAGCCGGCCTTAACTGTCAGCTGTCTCCAGCCGGGCCAATCCTCTTCCCCCATGCCGTCTTCCAGCGAGACGATGGGATATTTCTCGATCCATTTCGCCCAATAGTCAACCATTTCGGCAGGTGAGTGCGCCGACTTGTCCGACTTCTTGAAAACGTATTTCCCGCTGGCCTTGTCGTAGAACTCGCTGGCCGCTGGATCGAGCGCGATGCTCACCTGTTCGCCGGGTTTGTATCCCGCCGCGCCAATGGCCTCGAGCACAATCTGAATGGCTTCTTCATTCGATTTGCAACTCGGCGCGAACCCGCCTTCATCACCGACCGAGGTGGAATATCCGTGCTTCTTCAAGGCAGCCTTCAGCGCATGAAATATTTCTACGCCCCAGCGCAGACCTTCCGAAAAAGTCGGCGCTCCAACGGGCATCACCATGAACTCCTGAAAATCGACCGAGCTGTCCGCATGCGCGCCGCCGTTCAAGATATTCATCATGGGGCAGGGCAGGAGATTTGCGCTCGTGTCCGTAGAATAGCGCGCAAGATATTTGTAGAGTGGAAGACCCTGTGCAGCCGCAGCGCCGCGAGCCGCCGCCATAGAGACGGCCAGAATCGCGTTGGCCCCGAGCCGCGATTTGGTAGGCGTCCCATCCAGGTCGATCATGCTCTTGTCCAGGGCACGCTGATCCGCGGCATCCAGACCAACAACCGCCTTGGCAATTTCGCCGTTGACGTTCGCCACAGCTTTCAACACTCCCTTGCCGAGATACCGCGACTTGTCACCGTCTCGCAGTTCCAGTGCCTCATGTTCCCCGGTCGACGCCCCCGAAGGCACCGCAGCGCGCCCTCTTGCGCCAGTCCCAACATACACATCCGCTTCGACAGTGGGATTCCCGCGCGAATCGATGACCTGCCGGGCGCTGACGCGTGTGATCTTCGTAGACATGTCGTGTAAATCTCCTGGATTGACTTGAGCTTCAGATTGTAGCAGACGCCTTGCATTCGACCGCCCTACATACCCGAACACGAAACGAAAGATCGATTCACTCGCGCCTGCCTCCCCTCAATATGTCTCTCAACTCCCCAATTTCCCCGATTTCGTAGTCCGGACGAAGGGCGCGGCACTTCGCTTCGTCCCCGTAACCATAGCGCGCCCAGCAGCATGCCAGTCCTGCGGCCCTGGCAAATCGAAGGTCTACCTCTGCATCACCAATCACAATGGTGTCCGACGCCGATACCTTCGCAAAGTGCGGCGCGATGTGCTTCGAATAGAGTTCTGGCTTCGGTTTGTTAAACCGCACGTCCTCGGCGCTAAGCACCAGGTCAAAAAAAGCCCAAATCCTGAACCGCTCCAATAAATAGTCCAGGCCTTTCCGTCCCTTGTTGCTGACCAGCACGCTCTTGATCCCGTGCGACGGCAATTCCTCGAGCAGTTTCACAACTCCATCGAAGAGTCTTATCGATGAGGCGGCTTTTGTGTCGTGCAGTTCGCGATAAAGCTTTACCACCGCCGCTATTTGCGCGTCGCTCACTCGCCCCTTCGTGAGAATCCGAACCGAATCCTCTAGAGTGAGTCCCACCGTGGCCCTCACCTCGTCAAGCGACGGCGCGGCATAGCCGTACGCCATAAGTGCGTCCGTCATGCACGCGTTGATTCCGTCGAGAGACGAAGCCAGCGTCCCGTCAAAATCGAATATAGCTAACCGGTACTTCATCGCCGCAATGGGGAAGGGGGTTGCTTCGAGAACCACTCCAACTACGCAGTCTCAGGTTCTTCGATGAGAGACTCCTGCCGAACGACCACGACAATTCCAGAATCCGTCACGTGGAATCGTCGCCGGTCCGCTTCCATGTCAAAGCCGATCTCCGTGCGCTCCGGCAAGCTGACGTGACGATCAATGATCGCGCGCCGGATTCGCGAGTGACGCCCGACATTCACGTGATTGTAAATAATCGAATCCGTCACTTCACAGTAGCTGTTCACACGAACATTATTCCCGATCACGCAACGCTGCACCCGGCCTCCCGAAATGACCGAACCGCCCGCCACGATCGAGTCCAGCGCCACGCCCATGCGCTCTGGATCGGCGAACACAAATTTTGCCGGCGGATACTGGTGCTGCCACGTGCGCAACGGCCAGTTATTGTCGTACAGATTGAAAACCGGCGATACGCTCACCAGGTCCATGTTCGCTTCATAATACGCATCCAGCGTACCGACGTCTCTCCAGTACAGCGCGTCTTTCTGGTTTTCGTCTACGAAGTTGTACGCGAATACGCGGTGCTTCGAAATAATCCGCGGCAGAATATCTTTGCCGAAATCGTGGCTCGATTTCGGATCTTCCGAATCCGCTAGCAGAATGGGAATCATCAGCTGCGTATTGAAAATGTAAATCCCCATGGACGCGTTGCAACTCCCCGCATGATGCGGCGATTGCTTCGGCTCCGCAGGCTTCTCCTCGAACCCGATGATTCGCCAATCCTTATCCACTTCAATCACTCCCAATTGGCGCGCCGCCGCCGCAACGGGAATCTGAATCGTGGCGACAGTCACGTCCGCCGCCGAGTCGACGTGCTGCTTCAGCATCTTGGCGTAATTCATTTTGTAAATGTGGTCGCCGGAAAGAATGAACACGTACTTCGATCGTTCGCTGCCGATCGAATAGATGTTCTGATAAACGGCATCGGCCGTGCCCTGGTACCACTCTTTCGAAACGCGCATCTGCGGCGTCAGCACCTCGATGTAATCGCCAAGCCCTGCCAGCGGCGACCATCCGGCGCGCACGTGCCGATTCAGGCTAAGCGCCTTGTATTGCGTCAGCACAAACACACGTCGCAAATCGGAGTTGATGCAGTTCGAGAGAGTTATGTCGATGATGCGGTACAAAGCGCCGAACGGAACGGCGGGCTTGGCGCGATCCCGCGTCAGCGGCCACAATCGCTCGCCTTGCCCCCCTGCAAGCAGCACTCCGATGGCATCGCTCATCGCGGACATAGCTGCCCTCCGGACACCCTTTTCAAAAGCGGCCCATTCTAACAGTACTTGCAAGCCCGAGCGCAAGAAGCCCACCTAAATAAGAGCAGCCAATCCGCTAGCACCACATGCTTACACGCCTTGTGTACTCTAAAATTAGCTCAGTAACTACAGGGATACTAAATCCGCTTCCTTCCCCATTCCCTGCAAAGATTCCTTGACTTCCCTACCCGCAATTGATTAGAAGATGCCATCTACCTCATCACGGTGAGTCCACTACGGTAAATGGTGCGCAAGTTAAGATGTGGTTCATAGGTCGTTTCTTTGTGAAATGTCCTATGGGAATCGAAGCTGCTTGCCGTGGGTAGTGTGCGTGACCGCACAGCATCCGGCATGCGATAATGACAAGGGGCGGTGTTAGTTCCAAGCTGTACCACCGCATGTAGCCAATCCGAACCGGATTGGGGGTGAATGTAAAAGTGGCTGAAGTCATTATCCAGGAAAGTGAGTCTCTGGAAAACGCACTGCGCCGTTTCAAGCGCAAGGTGCAACAGGAAGACATCATTAAGGAAATCAAGAAGCACAGCTTCTATATGAAGCCAGGCGAAAAGCGCCGGGCCAAAGAAGCCCTTTCGCGGAAGCGACTGCGCAAAAAGCAGCGGCGAGAAGCGGACTAACCTCCGTCTCGCTCCTCTCAGCGCCGCACTTCCGTGATTTAGACCCCGGTTAGGCAGAGATGTTGGGTTTCTGTTGCAGATTCGCTTTAGCAGGCCCAAGGGACCCCAGCCCGGTACCCCCGGACTACAGGTTCAATCAGATCGCTTGGTCCTCTCTGCGAAATGTGCCCACCCCCTGCCCGGCCTGGGCAAGGGGAGTAGCTCATGGAATACCACGACAGGGTGCTGAAGTGTGCGGAGTGCGGCGCTGAATTCGTTTTTACTGCCGGTGAGCAGATGTTTTTCGCCGACAAGGGTTTTAAGAACGAACCGAAGAGATGCAAAGGGTGCAAGGCCAAGCGCGCAGAAGGGGGCGGTGGAGGCGGCGGCGCCTCCCAGATGCGCTCGGAAACAAAAACAACCTGCTCCCAGTGCGGCAAGGAAACGACCGTTCCCTTTCGTCCCACACAAGGACGCCCGGTTTTTTGCCGCGAGTGCTTCCAGCAGCGTCGTGCTTTAGGTGCTGCGTAAATCGCCCGATTCGAAGAGTGGAAAGGTAGTCGAAGGTTCCGGCCCATAGATTACGGTATCAGGTGGGACAGACATTCGTGTCTGTCCCATTTTTGTTTCTCCCTGCCGTCCAATCGCATCTCACAACGAACGTCAGCTTTCTTTCACTTCTTGACCTGCTCTCGTCTCCCCGCCGCGTACTTGTACTAAATCTGTCCCACAGGTCAGGTGACTCACTTCTAGCAAACTAATAGCTTCTCGCACACAGCACCCCAGCCTTACGCTTGGGCTCCTCAACTCATCAGCCCTTCTTGCACCAGGTCTATCCGAGCGTTCTGCAATTTGCACGACTGGCAGTTGGATGTCTCTCCGTGGCAAGCCCAAGGGCTTTAGTCAGGGAAACATCGCGCTACCAGACTGCCCAAAGGAGATGCTATGTCCTCAAGTGTATTCGCACGTCTCGTCGAGAAATCAAAGATCGCTCCCGTCCGCAATTCGATCGTATCTCTTGCATTTTTGTTTACCGTTTCGTTCGCCACCGTCACGCTCGGTCAACTTTCCCCGCACGACCCAGGTGTTCGCGGAGGCACGGTTGACGCGGGCCAGCCACTCGACCTATCAAAAACCGCCGGAGCCTCTGCGTTCTTTGCGGACGGACTAGCCCGCTTCGCTGCCGTTGATGTTGTCAGCGGCCAACTCAACAACACTGGCCTTGGCCCGCGCTTCAACACCAACCAATGCGCAAGCTGCCACGCCCAACCCTCCATCGGCGGCACGAGTCCGAGTACCAGCGCGTTTCCCAACCTGGGGCCAAATCCGGAGACTCTCGTATATAACCTCGCTGGTCAAACTGGCCAAAATACCTTGCCATCCTTCATAACCTCTGACGGCCCTGTGCGGGAGGCGCGATTCAAATTCTTTTTGAATCAGGATGGCTCGCTCGGCAGCACCCCGGACGGCGGCGTACATGACCTCTTCGTCATTTCTGGCCGCAGCGATGCCGGTACTTGCTCCATTCGGCAGCCAGACTTCGCTCATAACCTAGCCCTGAACAATGTCATCTTCCGGATACCCACGCCTGTTTTCGGTGCGGGCCTGATCGAGAACATCTCCGACGAGACCATCATGGCTAACATGGAACAGAACGAACAAGCTAAGCAGGCCCTCGGCATCTCGGGCCATCCCAATCGCGATGGCAATGACGGCGCGATCGCTCGCTTTGGCTGGAAAGCGCAAAACAAATCGCTCGAAATTTTTGCAGGCGAAGCCTACAACGTCGAAATGGGCGTCACCAACGAATTATTCCAGAACGAACGCTCCAGTCCGGATGAAGCCCAACGCGGCGGTTTGCCTCGAGAGTGCAGGATTAACCCCACGCCCGAGGACGGGACCAATTTTACAGCCTCTCCAGACTCGGCGGTTCCCAGCGACGTCGTGCAGTTTGCCGTGTTCATGCGGCTACTGGCTCCCCCCGCCGCCTCGACCACAAATCCGGGCGGCGCAACCTCCATCACCAATGGAAGCCAGGTGTTCAACGGGATCGGATGCGCAAATTGCCACACGCCCACGCTTCGCACGTCGCCTTCGGCGTTCGTGCCGGGACTGGGTCCGGGCGTTGCCAACCTCTTCTCCGACCTGCTCGTTCATCACATGGGTTCAAATCTTGCCGATGGCGTCTCGCAAGGCGGCGCTGGTCCGGACGAGTTCCGCTCCGCGCCTCTTTGGGGTCTCGGCCAACGCATCTTCTTCCTGCACGATGGCCGGACGACGGATCTCCTCGACGCTATCCGCGAACACGCCAGCCCCGGCTCCGAAGCCAGCGCCGTAGTCAGTAATTTCAAACAGCTGAGTCCACAGCAAAAGCAGGATCTTCTTAACTTCCTGCGCTCCCTCTAACCGTGAAGGTGGGACAGACATTCCTGTCAGTCCCACCTTCTTTTTATCTGTCAAATGAAAACATCGGCAGACTACCGCAGCTTCGCGTATTCCGCGTGCGCAGAAACGAGCACGGGAACGCTGGCGTCCGCCTCTTTCCATAGACTGAAAAATGCCTCGTAGGCCGCGCGTGATTTTTGCGTCTCGCTACTAAGGGCATACGACCGCCCGAGCCCAAGATGCGCGAGCGCCGCTATAGGCTCGTTGACCACAACGCCTTCCCACTCCAGAATTTTCTCAAACTCAGCTGCCGCTTCTGGTCCGCGGCGAGCTGCAAGAAAGGCCTGACCTTTCAAATAGACCGGATACGCGTTCGTCCAATAAGTGCTGTTCCCGGAAACGCCCAGCTCATACGGTGCGGCGACGGCAAGTGCCTCCAGCGCATGCGTCGCGCCGTCGTGGGCATTCAAGGCAATCTGAGCGCGCAGCGTTGGGAGATAGTTGAAGCGCACGATGGTATCTTCGGGAAACCGCTCTTCCAAATCCTCCGCTATCGCACGACCGCGCTTCGTATCCCCAATCAAAGCAAGCGCCAGCGCTGCTGCAAATTGGGCATCGCGGCCATTCGACATAGTAAGTGTTTTGACGGCGTGCTCATGGGCCGCCGCCGCATTTCCGTAGAGCGCCTCCCGGAGAGCCGCTCCTGCTTCGCTGCCCGCCGCCATCTCTTTTTCGCCAGCGCGCTCGGCGGAAGCCATCGCTTGACTCGAAAACTCGCTCGCCGCGGCCAGCTTCCCAAAATACGCGGCACTGTTGGCTTCCATGTTGAGCATCGCATTTTCAAGCCCAGCCTTCCCCGACGACCAGGCCACCTGCTTTGCCATGCCCTCCACATCTCCTTTTAAGAAAGCCAGCTGATACAGATACAAGCGCAGATCGGCGGAATCGAGATTCTTCTTCAGGGCTTCCTCAGCCACGGCTTGGGCTTCGTTCAGACGATGCAGGTGAATGTAAGCCAGCGTTAGATTGCCGAAATTCAGGCTCTCCGCGGGTCCCAGCCGCAGCGCTTCCCGGAACTCCACTAGCGATTTGTCATACTCTCCCAGACTTTGATAGATCACACCCAGGTTGATCGTCGGCACCTCTTCTCGCGGGTAGATTTCCTCCCAGACCTCGTATGCCTTTCGGGCCTTCACAAGGTCCCCCGTCACGAAATGATGGTAATGCGACTCAATATAGAACCTCTCCCACTCACTTACTCGCCCCCGAAGTTCGTACGCCTTTTTTGTGCTTTTCGCCGAGAGTATTTTCTCGCCGAGGTTATGGTACGCCGTTCCCAGCATGGCATGCGCCATCGCGAAATTCGGATCCAGTTTCACGGAGTTCTCGAACAGTGGCACCGCCGCCGTATAGTCCCCCATCCCCACCATCGTTTTTCGCCCCAGGCTGTAGGACTGCAGTGCCTCGAGAGACGGCGTCGTGGCCTGCTCGATCGGCGTATCCAGCTCTTGCACCGTCTTCAGAGACTCTCCGAGTTTCTTTCTCAACTGGGTCGACGCGACTCCCAGCTCCTTCAGCACATTCTCTTTCCCATCGGCCGTCACTTGTTCTTCGGCAAGGCTATCGCCCGTCTGGCAATTCACTGCGCTCACGCCGATCACATATTGGCTGCCCATTCTGTCGATGGAACCGCTCAAATACGCCTTGCTTCCCGTTCGTTGGCAGAGATCGCCCGCCATAGACGGCAACAGCTTGCTATCCGCTGGTTTGCCCATGAGCCGCAAGGTCTGCTGTATCCGCGGCTCAGACACCAGGCTCAAAAAGGGCGATTGCTGAAGCTGCGACGCTAGACCTTGCCGCAGCGTGTCGTCAAAAATCGGATCACCTGTTTTGTTGGTGAACCCTAGGAGAACCACGGTATCCTTTTGCGTTAGCGCACGGGCGCGCCGCACGCTGTAGATCCAGCCCGCTACACCTGCTAAAACGAGAATGAGCCCAACTCCTGCAGCTGCTGATTTCCAGCTAAACCAACTACCGCGGCCTTTATCCTCTTCAACTCCCACTATCACCTGGCCGGACTCGGAAATGCGTTTGAGCTGCTGCAAATCCGCGCGCACCTCTCCCGCGCTCCCGTAGCGCAAATCCCTGTTCTTCTCCAGACACTTGTGGATGATCTCTTCCAACCGAACGGGTATTTCCGGATTCAAACTCCGCGCCGGCGCGGGTGTGTGCGTCAGGATCGCCTCGATCAGCGCTCCTCCCGTTTTCGCGCTGAACGCCTGTTTTCCCGTGGCCATCTCGTACAGCAGCAATCCCAGCGCGAAAATGTCCGTCCGTTGATCTAAATCATCGCCGCGCACTTGCTCCGGCGACATATAAGCGGGAGTTCCGCTGATGATGCCCACCACCGAAATCGATTCCTCAGCCGGCTTCGAAGGAGGCTCCTCCACGTTCAATTCCGGAAAACCCCTCGCCACCAGCTTCGCCAATCCAAAATCCAGCACCTTGGCTTGTCCGCGTTTCGTAATAAAAACATTCGAAGGTTTGATGTCGCGGTGGATGATGCCCTCGCCATGCGCCGCATCCAGGGCGTCCGCCAGTTGAATCCCAAGCTCGAGAACCTCGCTAAGCGGAAGCGCCTGGCCGTAGATATGCTGCTTCAGCGTTTCGCCGTCGATAAATTCCATTGCGATGAACGGCCGGTGATCCTGCTCCCCAATGTCGTAGATGGTGCAGATGCCGGGATGCGACAGTGCCGAAGCAGCTTGCGCTTCACGGCGAAAGCGTTCTAAAGCCTGCGCGTCTTGCGTCATGCTGTCCGGAAGGAATTTCAAGGCGACCGCGCGGTCTAGCCGCGTATCCACTGCCTTGTACACCACACCCATTCCACCAGCCCCCAGCTTCTCTACGATGCGAAAGTGAGAGATGGTCTGGCCAATCATGTTTGAGTCCGCGATCTGGGAGGCGGCGTTTCGGGACTACAGAGTTTTGTCGTTATCAACGGCGTCCGCCGCTTTTCGACGCTCGGCATTTGGCGGCTTCGGAGACGCCAGCAGGCTCAGCGCCCGCGCCCCATCGCCGTACACGTTCAAATCGGCAATCTGTTCCAGTTCCAGCGTGATGTTCTTGTTGCATACGGCGCAGAGCAAAGCCCCATACGCCGAACCGTCACTCTGACGGAACACGTTGTATCGCATCACGCGATCGCAACACACGGGAACCCACACATTGGGAGTTTGCGCTGTGCTCATGGGCCACCTATCCGAGTGCAATTGCGCCTGATTATACACAAATCGCACCTCCCTCAAGCCCTAACAATCCTCCCGGCCCTCCCCGCCATTGAATCGCATTTTCTACTCAAGAACGCGCACTAAAGCGTTGGATCCAGGCGGGATTCCGTTTTTTCGTTCCATTTTTTCGTCCCATTTCTTCTCATTATTCTTCCTTATTTTTTCCTTGACGACAGGTTACTTCTCGTGTATAGTTGCTCCTAGATATTCTTGCGCCTTAGTTTCGTACCGCCGGCATCTTGCCGGCGTTTTTGCTTTCCGGGTAGCACAGGCCTCTGCTAGACCCTAAATCCTTTGAATGCAACACTTACGTGCCGAGTCCGCGCGCTGCACAATTTTGGTGCAGATTGGGCTCTTAAGTCCCTTTAGAATGAACACTTGCGAATGTGTATCAAAACAAATGACTTGATCTACCTTTAGAATGAACACTTACGCAAAAAAGGGGAGGGGGGCCCCCCTAGTGATCCCCCGGCCTTGCAAAGGTTTTCTCGTTTCCGGTTTGGAATACTGTACTAGAGCCGCGCGACGTGTCTCTTCCGACCCGTCCCTTCTCCAGATTCTCTAGACGCCTCTCCGCCCTCTTGCAAATGCAGAGACGGTCTTTCTCCATGTCCTGGTGTAAATTCTTCACCGGGCGGGGTATGATACCGCCTGCGAAGTCCCCATTTAGACCACGGCCATCCGGAGGGCCACATCATGGCTCACCGCTTCACCATCGGTGTCGAAGAAGAATTCCAGATCATTGACCCCGCGACCTGCGCTCTGCGTTCTCACGTCATGCAACTGGTTTCGGCCGCCTCTCCCAGCATCGCTGAACAGGTAAAAGGCGAGATGCACCAGTCCATCGTCGAGACTGGCACTAAAATCTGCGAAAACGTCGGAGAGCTTCGCATCGAAATGCACCGCACGCGCGGCGAGCTCGTCGCAGCCGCGGAGCGCGTTGGCCTGCAAGTCGCCGCCGCCGGCACGCATCCCTTCTCCAGTTGGATCGACCAGGTCATCTCCCCCGGCGAACGTTATGAACACATCGTCGAGGAACTCCAGCAACTCGCTCGTTCCCTTCTGATCTTTGGTATGCACGTTCACGTCGCCATGCCCGACAAGCAGACCACCATCGACATGATGAACATGGTCCGCTATTTCCTCCCGCATCTTCTCGCGCTCTCCACCAGCTCGCCTTTCTGGATGGGCCGCAACACCGGACTGAAATCTTTCCGCACCACCGTGTTCCGCCGTTTCCCCCGCACCGGCATTCCCGAGCAATTCGAGTCCTGGAGCGCTTACGAGAATTTCGTCAATCTCCTCGTCAAACTGAATTGCATCGACAACGGCAAAAAAATCTGGTGGGACGTCCGCCCACACCCCATGTTTGGCACTCTCGAATTCCGCATGTTCGATGTCACCACCAAAGTCGAAGAAGCTGTCTCCATCGCCGCTCTTACGCAAGCCATCGTCGTGAAACTCCATCGCCTTTACGAGCGGAACCAGAGCTACCGTCTCTATCGTCGCGCCTTGATTGAAGAAAACAAATGGCGCGCTGCTCGCTACGGCATCGAAGGCAAGCTCATCGACTTCGGCAAAGAGGCTGAAGTTCCCATGCGCGAGCTCACCCTCGAGCTTCTCGATTTTGTCGATGATGTTGTGGACGATCTCGGCAGCCGCAGCGCCGTCGAATACATCCATACCATTCTGAAAGACGGCACTAGCGCCGAGCGCCAATTGCGCGTCTTTCAGCAAACCGGCGATCTTAAAGCCGTTGTCAGGCATCTGGTTTCGGAAACGCGGGGCGTCACCGAACCCCGTGCTTCCTCGGCGCACGCAATCAATTAGAGGCATCTGCAAATCATCAGGTCTTGGGTTCACCTGTCAGGAGAGACGTCATGAAAAAGGTTGGCCTACTTTGCGGGCGTGAATACAGCTTTCCCCCTGCCTTCATCGTGCGCGTCAACGAACTCGGCAAGAAAGATGGCGTCGCCGCGGAATTCGCTAAGCTCGGCGGCACGCGCATGGGCGAATCTTCCGGCTATAGCGTCATCGTCGACCGCATCTCCCACGAAGTCGAATATTACCGCGGCTACCTCAAACACGCCGTCCTCCAGGGCGCCTACGTCATTAACAATCCTTTTTGGTGGACCGCTGACGACAAATTCTTCAACTATTCCGTCGCCACAAAACTCGGCATCGCCATTCCCAAAACCATTCTGCTTCCGCAGAAGGGTTACCCCAGCGACGTCGACATCACCTCTGAATCCCTCCACAATCTCTCCTACCCCGTGGATTGGGATGGCCTTCTCGATTTCGTCGGACGCCCCGCCATCCTCAAACCTTTCTCCGGCGGCGGCTGGAAACACGTCTACAAAGTGAACAACAAAGAAGAACTCCTCGCCGCTTACGACAAAACTTCTCCCTATTGCATGACTCTCCAGGAGTTCATCAACTTCGACAAATACGTGCGTTGCTTCACCTTCGGAAAATCAGATATCACCCCCGTTCACTACGACCCGAAAGAGCGCAAGTATCTCGTCGATCACAATTACCTCTCCTCCGAGCTCGGCGCTCGCATCGTCAAGGACGCGCAGACCATCAACGAAGCCCTCGGCTACGAAATGAATACCATCGAGTTTGCCGTCCAGGACGGAGTTCCCTACGCCATCGATTTCTTGAATCCCGCTCCCGATATGGAGCGCGACCGCATCACTGAATTTTATTTCGAGCACGTCGTCGACAAAATGGCACGCCTTGTCATCGACCGCGCTCTCCATGGCGTTGCTTCGTTTCCCTGGCCCCGCTGGGAAGAAATGCTCGGCGTCGGCGCGCCTGCAGGATTCACGGGCGCTCCCAAATCCCATGCCGCCGGCCAATCCTCCGCTCATCTCTCTTCAGGCTCGGCGGGGCTCAAATCCACATGACCACTGCTCCAACACCTTCGATCGATCCCCGCAATCCCGCCGATGAGTGGACCGACATTCTCAAGGCCACGCTCCTTCGCGTTCCCTCTCTTCCGGAGGATTTGTTCAAACGTTTGCGCAAGGCCAATCTCACCTTCGGCGATCGCGTCCATTGCCCGTTCCTTCGCCCATTTTTCCTTTCGCCCGAGGATGAAGAGCGCGTCCGCAGCGTCGCCGAAACCATCGCCGACCTCGGCGAACGTGTCGTCACTGCCGCGTTCGACGACAAACATCTTTTTGCGCAACTTCACCTGCGTCCCGAGGAAGAACGCCTCGCCCGTCTCACCGTCGCCTACGGCCGCGCCAGCACCGCTTCGCGCCTCGACGCTTTCCTCCTTCCGGACTCACTGAAGTTCGCCGAATACAACGGCGAATCTCCCGCAGGCGCGGGTTACGCCGAAACTCTTGCTGAAATATTTCGTGAACTCCCCATGATGGGGAAATTCGCCCAGTCTTACTCCGTGCACAGCTATCCGCTCAGCGCAAAACTTCTCGATGCCCTCGTCATGAGCTACGTCGACTGGGGCGGCTCTGCCAGTCCTCCGCAAATTGCTATCGTCGATTGGGAAGACGTTCCCACTTACAGCGAATTCGAGATTCTCCAATCTCGCTTCGAAAAAATGGGCGTTCCCACTGTCATCGCCGATCCGCGCGAACTCGAATTCGACGGCCAGAAGCTCGTTGCTCACGACAAAACAATCGATCTCGTCTACCGCCGCGTCCTAATCAACGACATCGTCGCCAAGCCCGCCGAGTGCGCCGCTCTCGTAAAGGCATACACGGCCAACGCCGTCTGCGTCGCCAACAACTTCCGCTGCAAGATCCCTCACGTCAAAGCCTTTTTCGCCGTTCTCACCGACGAACAAAACAACGCCCTCTTCTCCTACGATGAGCGCGAACTCATCCGCCGCCACATCCCCTGGACGCGCGTCGTCGCCGACGTAAAAACTTCTCATTACGGACAGCCCGTCGAACTCCTCGCCTTCATCGAGAAGGAACGCGAGAATCTTGTCCTCAAGCCCAGCGACGAATATGGTGGCTCCGGTGTGACTCTCGGATGGGAAACGGACGAGTCCGACTGGGACGCCGCCATCGGCCGCGCCCTCACCGCAAAAAACGGCGCTTGGATCGTTCAGGAACGCATCCCTATCCGCCGCGAAGTCTTCCCATATATCGCGAACGTCGGCAAAGTCGATTATCGCGACATGCTCGTCGACTTCGCTCCGTATCTTTTCCGCGGAAAAGTCGCCGGCTTCCTTACCCGCCTCAGCGCCACCGGCCTCGCCAACGTCACCAGCGGCGGTGGCCAAGTCCCCGCTTTCCGCGTTAGCCCGCGCGCTGTATAGGCCCCATGTAGGGCGCGGCAACTCTGCTGCCGCTTTTCTCACGGCAGGCGTCAAAAATTGACGCAGGTCTGTTTCCATAAAACCGGCCAATTTGATGAACGCCTCTTCAAATTTCCACCAATTCTTGTAAAATTATGAGATGTACTTTGGCCACCCAAACCCAGAGTTGATGCCCGGCGCCAAGAACGCCGTGGAAACCTGTCTCAGCGTCCGCCCCGGCGAACACGTCGCGCTCATCGCCGACGAGGCCAGCCGCTCCGTTGCCGCCAGCATTGCCGCGGCCATCGAAGACCGCGGCGCGCAATACACCGGCTTACTCCTGGAAGATTTCGGTCCGCGTCCAATGACCACAGCGCCAGCCGACGTCCTGCAAGCCCTGGAAATCGCCGACGTTGGCGCCATGTGCATGACCCCGCAACCTGGCGAACTCGGTGCGCGCATGGCCATCGTCCGCGTCGTCGAACGCCGCCAGATCCGCTATGCCCACATGGTCGGCGTTACTCCCGAAATCATGCAGCAAGGCATGCGCGCCGATTACAAGATGGTGGACCGTCTCAGTGACAAGCTCCGCGAACGCATGCTCCGCGCGCAGACGCTCACTGTCAAAACCGAAGCCGGCACAAGCTTCGCCGCTCATTTCGATCGCGGCCTCGACTGGGTGAAGACCAGCGGCCTGATCAGCCCGCGCTACTGGTCGAATCTACCGGCCGGCGAAGTCTTTACCACGCCCGCAACCGTCGACGGCACATTCGTCTGCGACGCCACCGCCGGCGATCACTTCAATGGGAAATACGGCGACCTGCAAACCACTCCGATGGTCTTGACGATTGAAGGCGCCCGCCTCACCGGCGTCGATTGCGCCCGCAAAGATCTCGAAGAAGAATTCTGGCAATACTGTCACACCGATGAAAACAGCGATCGTGTCGGCGAGCTCGCTTTCGGCACTAACCTCGGTTTATCTTCGATGATTGGAATTTTGCTTCAAGATGAAAAATTTCCAGGCGTCCACATCGCCTTCGGCGATCCCTACGGCAGCCAGACTCACGCCGACTGGAAATCCAAAACGCACGTCGATGTTCTCACCCGCAATTGCGACGTCTGGATCGACGACGACCAGGTCATCTCGAAAGGCCACTACCAGCTCGACCACCTCGGCCTCGCCTAATCTTTAATATCTTTTAAGTTGGTCCAATTCGTTTCGCCATGGTTCGTTTGGCGCGGAGCGTTGCGGACCATCGCGAGCTCGCGAATTCTATTTGGCAGATCGGTACGCGCTCTCAAACATGTACTTCCCCGACCCCACCGCGAGCACCACCGCATCGCCTTCCTGTCGCGCCTTGAAAATATCCGAGCGCCCGGCCAGCGCTTTTCCTCCCTCGCTAACGTCCTCCAACTTCGCATTCGGCACGCGTACCGTTGCCGTCGCATTCGCCGGCACCTCTATCTTCAGAGTCAATTTCCCATCCGCAATCGTCCAACCCGAAGCTACGCGCCCGTACATGCTCTCCACCGAAGTACCGGCATTCGTCAATCCACCGCCCGGATGCGGCTCTATCAATATATGCTTGTACGCTGGCGTCGCTTCGTCCAGCTCAAGCCCCGCCACCACGCGATACATCCAGTCCCCAATGGCACCGTACGCATAATGATTGAACGAATTCATACCCACATCCTGAAAACTTCCATCCGGTTTCTGGCCGTCCCATCTCTCCCAGATTGTGGTCGCGCCTTGCGTCACCGGATACAGCCACGAGGGATACTCCGTGCGGTTGAGCAACATATACGCTTCATCCAAATATCCGTAATCGCTCAACGCTTTGCACAACACCGGCGTCCCCAAAAATCCCGTCGTCAAATGTTTGAACGTCCTTACATCTTCCGCCAGCCGTGCTGCCGCACCTGCCCGCATCGCGGGCGGCAGTAAATCAAACTCCAGAGCCAGCGCGTACGCCGTCTGCGTATCCGAAGACAGCCGCCCGTTCGGCGTCACAAACTCCTTCACAAACGCCGCGCGGATTTTCTGCTCCAGTTCCGCGTACTCCGCCGCTTCTTCTCGCTTCCCAAGCACCGTCGCCGTCTTTGCAAGCAATTCCGTCGAACGCGCAAAATACGCCGTCTGCAGAAAATCCTTTGCCGTAGTCGCTCCCGGATAATCCGACCTCGTCGTCGCAAACGCCAGCCAGTCTCCAAAACTGAAACCATTGCTCCAGATATATTTGTCCCCAGCCTGATGGCGCATGTATTCCACCCACGCCTTCATGCTCGGATACTGCTCCTCCAAAATCCGCTTGTCTCCGAACGCCTGGTACATCGTCCACGGCAAAACCACCGCCACGTCGGCCCATCCCGCCGAAGCCGCTGCGCCCTTCCGCGTGTCGTGGGTCAACGTGTTCGGAATTACAAACGGGACCGCTCCGTCATCTTCCTGATCCAGCGCAACATCCCTCAGCCACTTCGTATAAAACGCCGCGGTATCAAAATTGTAGGAAGCTGTCGGCGCAAACACCTGCGCGTCTCCCGTCCAGCCCAGGCGCTCATCGCGCTGCGGGCAGTCCGTCGGCACATCTACGAAATTCCCCTTCTGGCCCCAGATAATGTTGTGCTCCAGCTGGTTCAGCATCGCGCTGGAACTCTCGAACGTTCCCGTCCGCTGCATCGCCGAGTGCACCACCACTCCCGTAAAATCTTCCGGCTTCACTTCTCCGGGCCATCCGCTCACCGCCACGTACCGGAATCCCTGGAACGTAAAATGCGGCTCATACACTTCCGTCCCTCCGCCGCGTGTCGTGTACCGGATCGTTTCTTTCGCCGTCCGCAAATTCGCCGTATAGAAATTCCCAGCCTTGTCCAGCACCTCGGCGTGCCGCAGCGAGATTGTCGTTCCCGCCGGCGCCGTCACGCGAAACTTCACCCAGCCCACCATGTTCTGCCCCATATCGAGCACGGTATCTCCGGCTGGCGTCTTCAACACTTTCGCAACTTTCAGTTCCTCAATTTTCTTCACCGGAGGCCCTGCCGGCGCCACGATTTTCACCTTCGGCGCATCGATCGCTGCCACGCTTTTCCAATCCTTGTCATCGAAACCCGCGGCACTCCATCCCACTTTCTCCAGTCGCGCGTCGTACTCTTCGCCGTCGTAGATGTCCGACCACACAATCGCGCCGGTCGCCGACTTCCAGCTCTCGTCGCTCGTCACGATCTCCTGCGTGCCATCCGTGTGACGAATCACCAGTTGCGCCAGCAGGCCCAATCTCTTGCCGTATACATTCCTTCTTTTTTCCCATCCACTTCTTCCGCGGAACCATCCATCTCCCAGCATCGCCCCCAAACAGTTCGCTCCGCTCTTCACCAATCCGGTTACGTCGTACGTCTCGTACTGAATCCGAAAATCGTAAGCCGTCCATCCCGGCGTGAAATATTCCTCGCCGACACGCTTGCCATTTAGCTCCATTTCATACAATCCCATCGCCGAGGCGTACAATCGCGCGCGTTCCACTTTTTTATTCGCATTCACCGTAAACTCGCGCCGCAGCATCGGCGCTGGGTTCGACTTCGTCTCATCCTCCGAAAGGCCCGGCGTAATCCATTTCGCCTTCCAATCTCCCGCTTCGAGCAAGCCCATCTCCCATCGCGCCGCGTTGCTCCACTCCGACAAATGCCCGCGGTTATCCGCCACCTTCACTTGCCAAAAATAAGTTCTCCCGCTAGCCAAGGCCGGGCCAGCATACTCCACCTGCGTTGAAGCATCCGATGCCTGTGTCCCGCTATCCCAAATCGCTTTCCCCTTGGCCAGCTCCGCCTCCGAACCCGCCACGCGCACCTCGTAGCTCGTCTGCATGACGCCTTTTTCTGCGCTCACAAGTTCCCAGCTCAACCGCGGCTTGGGCACATCGATGCCCATCGGATCTACTTTGTACTCGCAGCGCAAATTCTTTACGCCGAGCGCCATTTCTTTTTGCGCAGCTGAAACGCGCGGCGAAACTACAGCCGCGGCACAAACCACCGCCGCCACCATCGCAAAACCCATCACCACCATCTTCCGATTGACGCGCACCATCCTCGACCTCCTCGCAAGCACACCAATACGTCCCGCCATGTTCTACCACACAATTCGGTTTACTCTGCTGGAGTTATCCTAGTCTTCCAAGGTAGGCAAACTCTGAAGCACCTGCGAAGCTCTCGGCCGGTTCGTCACCGCATCGTCCTTGCGGATTTTCCCGTCCCGAAACACCAAAACGCGTTTGGCAAACTGCGCGATGTCGTGCTCATGCGTAACCAGCACGATCGTCAATCCCTTGTCGTTTAAATTCTGAAAAATCTCCATGATTTCCACCGACGTTCTGCTGTCCAGATTCCCCGTCGGCTCGTCCGCCAGCAAAATCGAGGGCCGGTTGACCAGCGCCCGCGCAATCGCCACGCGCTGTTGCTGTCCTCCCGACATCTGCGAAGGAAAATGTTGCGCCCGTTCGGCCAAACCCACCATCGCCAGCGCCTGCGCAGCCCGTTTCGAGCGCTCCGCTTTGTCGATCTTCGTATAGAGAGTTGGCAGCTCCGTGTTTTCCAGCGCCGTGGTGCGCGCCAGCAGATTGAATCCCTGAAACACAAATCCAATTTTCTGGTTGCGAATCAGCGCGAGCACCCTCTTGTCGTGCTTCGATACATCCGTTCCTTCCAGCAAATATCGCCCTGTGCTTGGCTTGTCGAGGCACCCCAGCATATTCATGAACGTCGACTTTCCGCTCCCGCTCGCGCCCATGATCGCCACAAATTCGCCGCGGCCAATGTCCACGCTCACACCGCGTAGCGCGTGTACGCGAGTTTCGCCCAAGTCATAATATTTGTGCACATCTTCGACGCGTATCACCGCGCTAGCCGCCGCGCCGTTCAGCGTCTCCGAAACCTGGTTGATTGCCGCCATCGATGTCCTTGGAATCGTATCGCTTTGCTGTGTTTACCGACGGATCCCGCCCAACCCCTGCGACTTCGGCGCGATGGACCGAATAATCACGTCGTCGCCTTCTTTCAGAGTCCCCTTAAGTACTCCGCTTACTTCCGTAAACGCGTGGTCTGTAATCCCAAGGGAAACTTTTACCGGTTCCATCGTGTTGTCCGCGTGCAGCTTCCAAACTACGGCGCTGTCTCGCTTCGGCGCGCGCGGCGGATTCTGCGCCGCTGCAGCCTGCGCCGTATTGCCTGCTACGCCACCACCGGGCGTCTCCTCAACCGCGACCTTCTGCTCGCCCGCATCAATCCCGTACTGCTTGTAAACTGCCAGAATTTCCTCCGCCGACAGGGGCGGCTTATACCGCAGCGCCGTATTCGGCAGCTTCATCGCGTTCTTCACCGTATCTACCGGAATCGTCACGTACGCCGTCATTCCCGGAAATAATTTCAATTCCGGATTCGCGAACTCGATAATCGTGTCGTAGGTCACCACGCTCTGCACTGTCGTCGCGTTCATCCGCACCTGGCTGACGACTCCATGAAACGTGTCCTTCGGAAACGCGTCCACTTTGAAGCTCACCGGCTTCCCAATCTTAATGTTTCCCACGTCCGATTCATCCGTCTTCGCGTACACCCACATCTTCGTCAGGTCCTGAGCAATCGTAAAAATCGTCGGCGCTTGCAGCGACGCTGCCACCGTCTGGCCAACGTCCACATTTCGCGCGACAACCGTGCCGTCGATCGGCGAACGGATCACCGTATAGTCCAAATTCGTCTGCGCCACGGCAACCGCCGCATCCTTTTGGCTGACCTGCGCTTGCGCCTGCGTCACGTTTGCGTCAGCCGCTCCCACCGACGCTTTGGCGGAGTCAAAGTTCGATTTCGCAAGATCCAGCTGTTGCTGGCTCATCACTCCATCGCGCGTCAACCCAATCGCGCGATCGTAATCCGCCTTGGTCTGCACCATCCCGGCCTTCGCTTTTTCGAGGTTGGCCCGCGCCGCCACCAAATTCGCCTTGGCGTTCTCCAAATCCGCGGCCGCTTGCAGCAGCGCTCCCTTGAACAAAGCCGGATCAATCAGCGCCACGATATCGCCTTTGTGCACTCGCGAGTTAAAATCCGCATTCAATTTCGCAATGCTGCCCGAAACTTGCGAGCCCACCTGGACTGTGATTACAGCGTTGATCGTTCCCGTCGCTTCCACCACATCGTCAATCTCTCCGCGTTCCACTTTCGCCGTGAAGTGCTGCGCCTGCGCGTTGTGGTTCAACCCAAACGCGGCAAATAGAGCAATAGTCACCACAACGCCCGCCAAAATCAGCCACTGTCCGCTCTTCTTCATCGACCGTCCCTGAACTCAAAATCTCCCAAACGATTCATTCGTATCGCAGCGCTTCAATCGGATCGAGCAAAGAAGCCTTTCGCGCCGGGTAATACCCAAAAAACACGCCAACGGCCACCGAGAAGACCGCCGCCACTACAATCGACTCCACCGACATGACCATCGGCCACTTCAAAGTCTGCCCGACCAGGTACGACCCGAATATCCCAAACAACACGCCCGCCGCTCCTCCCACGAGACTCAACATGATTGACTCGCCAAGAAATTGCAGCTGAATGGCTTCCTCGGTCGCTCCCACCGCTACGCGTACTCCGATCTCCCGCGTCCTCTCCGTCACGGAAACGAGCATCACGTTCATGATTCCGATTCCGCCGACAAGCAGCGAAACCGAGGCAATCGCAATCAGCAGAATCGTCAGAGTCTTGCTCGCATCCAGTTGCGCCTGAATAATGTCTTCGGGATTCCGGATATTGAAGTCATCTTCTTCTTCCGCCCGCAAATGGTGCCGGTCGCGCAGTACCGCTGTCGCTTCTTGCCCCGCCATCTTCACCACATCTTGCGATACCGCCGAGCACAAAATGTCGTCCAGCCAGGTAATCCCCTTCAGTTTTTTCTGCGCCGTGGTGAAAGGAATGATGATCGTGTCGTCCTGATCCTGCCCCGAAAGTGAAAGACCCTTCGGCTGCACCGTGGCCACCACCTTGCAGGGCAAGCTATTTACGCGAATCACCTTTCCCACAGGATCTTCCACGCCAAACAACTGATCCCGCACAGTCCTCCCCAAGACGCACACGTCCGCGGCACGGTCCACATCGTCCTGCGAAAACACCGCACCCTGATCCACGAACCACCGCTTGATCTCAAAATACTCCGGCGAAACTCCGCGGTACGAGGTGTGCCAATTCTGATTTCCGTAGACGACCTGCACGGGATCGTCCACATTCGGCGAGACGCTCTTGATCAGGGAAACCTGGTTCTTGATCGCCAGCGCATCCGCGTACACCAGCGTCTTCGTATCGTGCGTCCCGGTCCGCACGCCATTGACGGCGCGCCCTCCCGCTTCCACCCAAACAAAGTTGTCGCCCAAATTATTCAGCTGCTGCTCGACGCGAGCCTGCCCCGCTTTGCCAATCGCCACGACACAAATCACCGCCGCAATTCCGATCGTGATTCCCAGCACCGTCAACACGCTTCGCATTTTGTTTCGAAGCAGCGCCACAAGCGCCGACCGAAATAAGGCTGAATAATTCACTGCGCCTCCGTGCACCTGCCGAATCTCAATCAACCATCACGGGCGAGCATACTCCATCCCGTACCGATTCTGGCCAATTCACGCAGCCCGCTCCGGCCGCAAACCTCTCCCCATTCCACTGTTTGTTTTCACAGGACTCGTTGCTCGAGCAGTTTGCTCCGCGAGGCCACGCAAGCGCCTAAGCTTCACGCGAAGTGGGTTTCCACTTGCATAAATCTTCGCCGCTACGACCTAAATCCAGCATAAATAGCGATACATCCGCATGGGTGGTGATATTCCGGCACTTTTTGAATTGTTGGAGGGCAGCGGCTCCTCCGTACGAGTTATACTTCACCGCGTTCGATGCCCTCGGCAACCGCCTGAAGGGTTGGCCGTACACAGGAGTTCAAAAAAATGCGCGATCTGAATCGCCGCTCGTTCGTTGGCGCCGCACTTTCCGCCTTTCCAATAGCAGCCCTGGCGCAATCCATCAAGACGACTTCCACACCGGCGGTGAAGGCCGCACTCGTTCCCCACGGTGAAGACCGCAGCGGCGAACACCACAGCATCGGCATCAGCACCACCGATTTCAAAGTCACCACGCAGGACAGCGGCGGGGCGCTTTTTCTTTTCGAGCACACCACTCACAAGAAAGGCGGCCCGCCGCGCCATTTGCACCACAACGAAGATGAATGGTTTTACGCAATCGAAGGAGAGTACATCCTGGAAGTCGGCTCCGACCGCTTCCGTCTAAAGGCCGGGGATTCCATTCTCGCCCCGCGTGAAATTCCTCACGCATGGGCATTCGCCGGAGAGACTCCGGGCAGAGTTCTGATCGCGTTTGCCCCCGCGAACAAAATGGAAGCTTTCTTTCGCGACAACGCCAAGCGCTTCAACGGCGGTAATTATGCTAATGACGCGGAAATTTATCGCGCCTACGGCATGGAACTCATCGGTTCACCGCTTTCGGTGATGTAAAGCGCTGTAGCAGCTACCAAACGTACGTTCCGACCGCTCCTTCATCCAATTTTGTTTCGAAAGATTTGCCGTGGTATCGAACAGCGAACTTCTGCGCCGTCTTCCCTTCATTCACGACAACCAACACGGTCTTGCCGCCCGGCACCGCAAACGCCACATTCTGCAGCCCTGCCACCTCGCTCGACCCAATCCTCACCGATCCCGGTCTCACAAACTTCGAGAAATGCGCCATCGCGTAATACGCCAGGTTCCGCGTCACGTCATTTCCATCAATTGTTACCGCTCCCTGACAAATCGGGCACCCGCCATTGTCCGTATGCGGTTCGAACTTCGAATTCGCGGCCAGATTCCACAGCAAAACGCTTCGGCTCCAGTTCTGAAGCGCCCCGATAAATGTCCCCGCAACGGGCTTCGCGATCGAAATCCGTCCGCTCTCCGTCGGCTCCACCGCCATGTACTCCGTAAAGTACAAATTCTTCCGGGGAAAGGCGTCGTGCACTTCCGACATCGCTCGAATCTCTCCGCCATACAAATGAAATCCCGACCCATCCACATACCGGTTTGCCACCGGATCCTTCAAAATCGATATCGCATACTCCGGCACATCGCAATTGTGATCGTAGAGAATGATCTTCGTCTGCATTCCCGCCGCCGCAAACGCCGGCCCAAGATGCCTCTTGATGAATAGCCCCTGTTCCTCCGCCGACATCAACATGCTCGGCGTATTCTTATCGTTTAACGGCTCGTTTTGCACGGTAATCGCCGCGATTTGGATCCCCGCCGCTTTCATTTCCTGAATGTACTTCACGAAATACTTCGCATAGCTCCCGTAGTATTCCGTGTTGAGTTTCCCGCCCTTCACGTTGCCATTGGTCTTCATCCACGGCGGCGCCGACCACGGCGACCCCAATATTTCGATCTTCGGATTTATCGCGAGGATTTTTCTCAACATGGGGATCAGTTCCGTCCGATCCCCCGCCAGGCTAAACTTCTTCAACTCCGGATCAGTCTCTCCCGCAGCCAAATCATCGTACGTATAAACGCGATCGTTCAGGTCCGACGACCCAATGCTG
>Ga0209415_10003818_pt1 | contig 27883 bp, 24 predicted proteins | sample PeaSoiSIISIP2007_FD_187696 | JGI IMG/M metagenome (GOLD analysis project Ga0209415, IMG submission 187696) | Peat soil microbial communities from Weissenstadt, Germany - SII-SIP-2007 (SPAdes) (version 2) | ecosystem: Environmental > Terrestrial > Soil > Wetlands > Peat | place: Germany... | reverse complement strand
GCTTGGTGGCGCCCATGACATTGCCGGGATTGACCGCCTTGTCGGTGGAGATCAGCACCATGGCGCCGACGCCGTGCGCGCGGCAGGCCTCGGCGACATTGCGCGTGCCGATGGTGTTGGTGAGCACGCCCTCGATCGGATGCGCCTCAACGATCGGCACGTGTTTCAGCGCCGCGGCGTGGAACACGAGCTCGGGCCGCGCCGCGGCGATCGCCTCCTCGACCCGCGCGGCATCGCGGACGTCGCCGATGACGGCGTCGCGCGGCAGATCCGGATAGGCCTCCAGGATCTCGCGGTCGATGCTGTAGAGCTGGTATTCGCTGCTGTCGAAAAGCGTGAGACGGCGGGGCCCTAGCGCCGCCACCTGGCGGACGAGCTCGGCGCCGATGGTGCCGCCGGCGCCGGTCACCAGCACGCGCCGGCCCTCGATCAGTGTCCGCATGCTCTCGCGGTCGAGCACCGCCTGCGGCCGGCCCAAAAGGTCCTCGATCGCGACCGGCTCGATGCGGGCGGCGCCGTCCTTGGGCGCGTCCCTGAAATCCGTGATCCGCGGCAGGCGCGCCAGAGGAATTGCCAGGCGATCGGCGATATCGAGGATGTGCCGCACCGCCGCGCCGTCGACACGGTCGGCCGCGATGATGAGACGCTGCGGCCGCCGGTCGCGGCGCTCGAGCCTATCCACCACCTGCGCCAGCTCATCGACCGCGCCCAGCACCGGCACGTTTGCCACCACGCCGCCGACCCGGCCGCGGCCCTCGGCGATCAGGCCCACCACCTCGTAGGAGGAGTTGGGGTCGCGCGCCATCTCGCGGATGAAGGCGTGGCTGCTGTCGCTGACGCCGATCAGCAGCACGGGGATCGCCGAGCCGTCCCGGCGCGACAGGATATTGGCGAGGCCGCCGTCCTTGATGGCGCGATAGGCAAAGCGCGGGCCGCTCAAGAGCGCCAGCATCACGAACCAACAGATGACGAAGGTCGAGCGCGGCATCGCCTCGAGGCGGGTGACGAAAAAGAAGACCAGCGCCGAGATCACGATGGTGAGCGTGGTCGCGCGCAACAGCGCCATGACGTCGGGAAGCGAGGCGTAGCGCCAGATGCGTCTGTGGATGCCCGTGGCGAGAAAGACGCCGGCCGCAATCACCGCGAAGCCCGCGGTGTAGAAGGCGATCAGCCCCTTCGGAACCAGCGGAAGCAGATTGCCGTAGCGCAGCACGATGGAGAGCAGGAGCGCCAGCGCCGCCATGATGACGTCGTGCGCGAGCGTGGCAAATGCGCGCGCGCCGCGCAGGAGAGCCGGGCGCTGCTGGGCGGAAGCCATGGATCGCCGGGACCTTACGCAAGCGTCCGAGTCCGGGCAACCCAAATCGCCGGCACTGGCGCGCCTTGACCGGGGTCGACAAGGGGCTATTTTCCCATGCCGTTCGCACCCCGGCTGCTTCGGCCGGCGGCGCGGCACGGGGGCTTCGATGGATTGCGAGCGCGAGCGCCATGCTGGCGATGCCGGGTGCTCGGGCAAACCGGGCGCGCTCCGATGAGCTCGGGCCGCCGTCTCCTCCGCGAAGCCGTGGTTTTCGGTGCCGCCCTCGGGATCTCGCGCGGTCTGCTCTTTCTGCTGTTGCCGATTTACGCTCGCGTGTTCAGCACCGCGGACTACGGCGCCTTCGATTTCATGATGTCCCTGATGCGGGCGCTGTTCGTGCCGGCGGTGCTGGGGATCGATTGGAGCCTGTCGCTGATGCTGCGCGACGGGGACGAGCTGGGACGCCGGCGCGCGGCGTCCTCCGCTCTCGCGATGCAGGGACTTTGGGGCGCCGCGGTCGTTCTGACATCGGTGCTCATGGCGCCGGAGCTCGCCGCCGCGCTGCTGGGAAACCGCGGCTATACCGGCCTGGTGCTGGTCACTGAGGCTTATCTCGCCGTGCAGATCGTCAACAACTTCGCGATCGCGATCGCGCGATGGCGGCGCGAGCCGGGCACCTACTTCCGGCTCACGGTCGGATATATCGCCTGCGGCGTCGCCGTCAGCGTCGGGCTGGTCCTGATCGGCCACGAGGGCGTCACCGGCGCCCTGGCGGGTCTGGCGATCGGCGGCGCCGCGTTCATTCCGGTCGCCGCCATCCTCGTTCGGCATGCTTTAGCACGGCGCGTTGCGATTCCGGACATGCTGAGGTCCTTCACGCTGGGGCTGCCGTTCGCCGCGCTCAACGCGACGGAGTTCATGTTCCCGTTCTTGCTGCGCCTGGCGCTAGTCAGCGTGGCGGGATTGCCGGCGGTGGGTATCTTCGGGGCGGCCAACACCATCTGCCTGGGCGTGATTCTGATCAGCGATGCGTTCTCGGCCGCTTGGGCTCCGCATACGCTCTCGGGCGAGCATGCCGATGGAGATACCCGGCGCGTGATCCGCCTCTATGCGTTCGTGCTGATCGTGCTCACCGCGGCCCTTGCCTTGGTAGCCGGACCGCTGGTGTCCATCCTGCTCGGGGGCGGCGCCTTTCGGGAGGCGTCCGAGGTCGTCGGCGCGCTCGCCCTCGCCAACTGGTTCAAGAGCGTCCGGCAAAATGCGGCGATGCCCCTGATCGCGATGGGCTCGACCTGGGCGCGCTCGGGGTTGAACCTGGTGCCGATGGCGGTGGGCGTGACGCTCGCTTACGGCCTCGCGCTCCATTTCGGCATTCTCGGAGCCGCTTGGGGCTTCGCGGCCGGCGAAGCCGCGGGCCTGGCGCTGCAGACCATCGTGCTCCGGCGCGTTTTCCGGCAGGTTCTCGATAGCCGCGCGCTCGCGTGCATGGCCGCCACCTATCTCGCCCTGCTCGCTCTGTCGCGCGCGGCGGCGCCGAGCTCGCCGGGAGCGAGCATCATCGTCGCGCTGATTCTGGCCGCGGCGTTCGTCGGCACGCTCGTCCTGCTGCGCGCGGTCCGTCCGGGCGAGCTGCGCGACATGATGACGGCGGTCAACGGCCTGGCCGCGAGCCTCGTGCGGCGATGATCGGCAGCGGTTGCCCTATTGCTATGCCGCGCTACCCGACTGCATCATCGCGCGCGCCGGAGGGATCGAGCGGAGCGGTGTCGGAGCGATGAGCCGATTTGAGCGCCATGCGGGCAGAACGCTCGCCATCGTCCTGATCGTCGGGCTCGTGGCGGTGCTCGCGGCGACCGAGGCCGTCCTGCGCGCGGTCGAGGATCCGAGTGCCGCGCGCCCCGGCATCGGCACAGTCACGCCGGCGCGCTACCTCGAATTCAGGGAATGGCAGCCCGGGATGAGATTCCGCGCGGCGCCGCCGCAAATCCGACGCGACAATCCAGGCGGCCGCGTGCTCGACGTCTATGCCATCGATACCGACGACGACGGCTTCATCATGCCGTCTCGCGTCCACGAAGAACCGGATCTGACCATCGTCTTCGTCGGGGGATCGACCACGGAGTCCATGTATGTCGCGCCGGAAGAGCGCTTTCCCTATCTGGTCGGTCGCATTCTGGAGCGGAGGCTCGGCCTCAAGGTCAACAGCCTCAACGGCGCGCGCAGCGGCGACAACGCGATGCACGTGAACGCCATCGTGCTGGGCAAAGTGCTGCCGCTGCATCCCGACTACGCCGTCTTCATGACGGATATCAACGATCTCGCGGTGCTCTCGCGGTTCGGCACCTACTGGAATAGTAACAGCGACTCTGCGCTGGTTCGGCGGGAGCGCACCGGCGTCGAGTGGGGTTTCCGGCTGATTCGAGACGCCCTGATCCCCGCGACCTATCGCGCATACCGCACGGCGCTTTTGAGCGCGAGGGGGCTGTTCGGGCGCAAGCCGGTCGCGGGTGCCGTCGCCAGGGCGCCGGCGAATGCGGAGCACGCGCAGTGGGAGCAATGGGGTAGCGCCTACGCAAGCGCGGTCCAGGAGTTCGTCGATACCAGCCGCGCGTGGCGGGTGCGCCCGGTGCTGATGACGGAGCTTCTGCTCCCGCCCGGCGGCTGGCGGCAGCCCGGCGATGCCGCGGGCGGCGACTATCTCGCCGCGGAGAAGCTGGAGCGCCGCGGATTTTCCAGCTCGAGCTTCAGCGACGCGCACGAGTATTTCAACGGCATCCTGCGCCAGACCGCACGCCAGTCCAATGTCGGGTTGATCGATCTCATGGCATCGGGGCCATGGACGAACAACGAGGTCTATGACGGCCTGCATTTCACCGACGCCGGCTCCGAGCGGGCGGCGAGCATCATCGCCGATGCGCTGGAAGCCATGATCAAGGCGGATCGCGCCGCCGCGGGCGCTCCAAACCCCTGAACGAAAGCCGCGCCCGGACGGACGCATTGAATCCGCCCCGGCGGAACTCCTCGAGAGGACACGAACCGCGGCTCAATCCGGCGCGAACCGGTCCTTGTAGTCCTGGCGCAGCGCGGGGTCCTGCGCTTGCTTGGTCAGGAAGCAGTTCCCGGCGGCGAGCGCGTCGATCTCGGTTCCCATGAAGCAGCGGAACGCGTCCTCGGGCGTGCACACGATGGGCTCGCCCCTGACGTTGAAGCTGGTGTTCACGATCACCGGACACCCCGTCAGCTTCTTGAATTGCGACAGCAGCGCGTGATAGCGGGGATTGGTCTCCTTGTGAACGGTCTGGATCCGCGCGGAGTAGTCGACATGCGTCACCGCGGGGATCGTGGAGCGCGGCACGTTCAGCTTCTCGATGCCGAACAGCGCCCGCTCGGCCGCGGTCATCTCCCGGCGATGCCGGGGCGCGACGTCCGCCACCAGCAGCATGTAGGGCGAATCCTCGTCGAGCTCGAACCAGTCTGCGACGTCCTCGCGCAGGACCGAGGGCGCGAAGGGCCGGAAGGACTCCCGGTACTTGACCTTGAGGTTGAGGGTCTTCTGCATCGTGGGCGAGCGCGCGTCGCCCAGAATGGAGCGCGCACCCAGGGCGCGGGGACCGAACTCCATGCGGCCCTGAAACCAGCCGAGCGCCTGCTGACCGGCGAGCGCCTCGGCCGCGCGGGCGATCAAGGCCTCGCCGTCGAGAACCTCGAATTTCGCACCGGCGCCCGCGAGCCGCGTCTCGATCTCCGCCTGCGGGAATTCCGGGCCGAGGAAGGCGCCCTGCATGAGGTCGCCGACATTGACGGCGACGCGCGGCTGGCCGCCATGACTGTGATAGGCGGCGAGCGCCGCGCCGATCGCGCCGCCGGCATCGCCCGCGGCCGGCTGGATCCAGATGCGCTCATATTTGCCGTCGCGGAGCACCTTGCCGTTCGCGACGCAGTTGAGCGCCACGCCGCCGGCGAGGCAGAGATTGCGCATGCCGGTCTCCCGCGCAAGCGAGCGCGTGAGACGGAGCACGATCTCCTCGGTCACGGACTGGATGGAGGCCGCGAGGTCCATGTCCCGCTGAGTCAGTAGGCTCGCGGGATCGCGCGCCGGGCCGCCGAACAATTCGGCGAACCGCCCGCTCGTCATCGTCAAGCCGGCGCAATAGTTGAAATACGACTGGTCCAGCCGGAAGCTGCCGTCGGGCTTGAGGTCGACCAGCTTGTCGAGGATGAGGGAGGCGAATTTCGGCTCGCCGTAGGGCGCCAGCCCCATCACCTTGTATTCGCCGGAATTGACCTTGAATCCGGTGTGGTAGGTGAAGGCGGAATAGAGCAGCCCCAGCGAATGCGGGAAGTGCAGCTCCTTCACCACCTCGAGCTCGCGGCCGCGGCCGAGCGCCACGGAGCTCGTCGTCCACTCGCCCACGCCATCCATGGTAAGCACCACCGCCTCCTCGAAGGGCGAGGGATAGAAGGCGCTGGCGGCGTGGCTCTGGTGGTGCTCGGAGAACAGCAAGCGGTCCGCCCAGCGGATGTCCGGATCGAGGACCGCGAGCTCGCGGGCGAGCAGGCTCTTCTGGAACAGCTTTTCCTTGATCCAGAGCGGCAGCGCCATGCGGAACGAGTTGAATCCGCGGGGAGCGAAGGCGAGGTAGGTCTCGAGGAGGCGCTCGAACTTCAGAAAGGGCTTGTCGTAGAACGCGACGAGATCGATGTCGCGGGCCGCGATGCCGCCGGCCTCCAGGCAATAGCCGATCGCCCGGACGGGGAAGCCGGCATCGTGCTTCTTGCGCGAGAAGCGCTCCTCCTGCGCCGCGGCCACGATGCGGCCGTCGGCGATCAGCGCGGCCGCGCTGTCATGATAGAAGGCGGACACGCCGAGGATGTGCACGCCGGCGCCTAGAATATGGTGTAGATGAAGGGCGCGATGGCGGAACCCTGCGACAACACCACGAGGCCGCCCAGCACCAAGATCAGGATCAGGATCGGCGCCAGCCAGAGTTTTTTTCTGACGCGCAAGAACGCCCACAACTCCGCGAGAAACGCCATGGCGACCGCGCCTAGAACTGGTTGCGCATGGTGTCGGGCGCCGGCCCCGGCGGACGGCGCTCGATCCAGTAGGAGGTGGCGCCGCGGTCGAGCGCGAGCCGAAGCGGATCCCGGCCGAGCCAGCGCATGATCAGGCCCGCCGGCGTCATCACGGCAAAGAAGATCACCGCCATCACCAGGGGATTGACGATCTTGTGCAGCAGCATGCCGAACCGCATCCAAGCCCGGCTCAGGGGCCGCAGCAGCGCGGGGGCGAAGATCGCCAGTGCCAGCAAAATGGCCGCGAGCGCTAAGGGGATCCAGCGCACGCCGCCGCCACCCAGCACGGGCGCCAGCGCGATGATCGCGAAGAGCGCGGCGAAGGTCAGGCCGAAGTTGCGAGGCGAGCCGCTCTCCAACTGCTCCGGTCGATCGAAACTCTCGTGGATCGCGCCACCCGCGCGCATGAACTCGCTCCGAACGTTCGCGCGTAGCTATATCAGCGCTGCCGAATCGTCACAACCCGTCCCGGCGACCCCGGCGACAGCCCCGGAGTTGCGGATCGCCAGGCGCGGGGACACAATCGCGTCCGGGATCCCGCCCCTGCCCGCGAACACTCCATCCAGCGATCCGAATTTCGTTGCCCGGTGACGTTCATTTTCAGCAAGCTCTTTTGGATGATCGCGGCGCCGGGCAATTTCCTGGTGCTCGTGCTCTGCCTCGGCACGCTCTCGCTGGCGGTGAGCGGGCGCCGCCGCGGATTGACCTGGATCGCGCTCGCCACCCTCGCGCTCGCCACCATCGCGGTGCTGCCGCTCGGCGAGTGGCTGATGACGCCGCTCGAGGACCGGTTTCCCGTGCCGGCGGAGATGCCCGGGCGGATCGACGGGATCGTCGTGCTGGGCGGCGCGATCGAGGACGCCGTCAGCGAAGCGCGCGCCGCGCCGGAATTCAATCAAGCATCCGCCCGAGTCGCTGGCGCAGCCTTGCTGGTGCGGCGGTATCCGGCCGCGCGGGTGGTGCTGGTGGGCGGCGATTCCCATCTGGTCGCGAACGGGTTTTCGGAGGCCGCCGTCATGCTGCGGTTCCTCACCGGTCTCGGCGTCGATCCCGGCCGGATTGCCACGGAGACGCAATCGCGCACGACCTACGAGAACGCGGTCTTCGCCTACCGGCAGATCGAGCCGAAGCGTGGCGAGACTTGGCTCCTCGTGACCTCCGCCTCGCACATGCCGCGCGCCGTCGGTTGCTTCCGCCGCGCGGGCTGGAGCGTACTGCCCTATCCCGTGGACTACCGCACTACGGGCGAGCTCTCGCTCATGCCGCCCTTCTCGCTTTCCCACGAGCTCACGCTGGTGACCGCGGCGCTGCGGGAATGGATCGGGCTTGCGGCCTATCGCGCGATGGGTCGGACCGACGCGCTATTCCCGGCGCCGGAATGAGCCCGCAGCCCGCCGACGCGTTGATCTGGATATGACCCAAATACATCCGGCCGAGCCGTCGAGCGATCGGAACGCTCCGCTCGACGTCCTCCACGTCTACAAGATCTACCTGCCGGACATCAAAGGGGGCGTGCCCATGGTGATCCGGCAACTCGCAACCGGCATGGCCGCGCACTGCCGCGCCAGCATTCTTGCGGCCCGTGCTCGCGGCACGCCCCGGCGGGTGATGGTCGACGGCATCCCCGTCCGCCGCACGCTCGCCCTCTGCAATGTGCTCTCCCTGCCGATCGCGCCGCTCTATCCTTTGCGGCTATGGCAGATGGCGCGACGATCCGATCTCATGGTGCATCATGTGCCGTTCCCCCTGGTCGATGTCGCCATCAGCCTCTGGTTTCCCAAGCGGTGCGGGCTGGTCGTACATTGGCATTCCGAGGTGCACGCCAGCAGCGCAGCGCAGCAGCGTGTGCTTCCGCTGCTGCGCGGCGTGATCGCGCGCACGCTGCGCCGGGCCGACCGCATCATCGTGCCCAGCGCCGCGATGATCGAGCAGTCGCCCTTCCTGGGTCCGTTCGCGCAGAAGTGCGAGGTGGTGCCCTACGGGATCGATATCGCGTACTGGAGCGAGCTATCGCCGTCGGAGCTGCGGCAGGTGCGCGATATCCGGAGCCAATATCCTCGTCTCGTGGTCACGGCCGGACGGCTGGTGTCCATGAAGGGCTTCGATGTCCTGATCGAGAGCTTCGCGGGCGTCGACGGACAGCTGATGATCCTGGGCGCCGGCCCGCTCGAGGCGGACCTGCGCGCGCTGGTGGAGGCTCGCGGACTGGGGGATCGCGTGCAGATCACCGGCCGCTCATATGATCGCGGCGAATTCAAATACGCGCTCCATGCGGCCCGCGTCTTCGTGATGCCCTCGCTGGCGGAGACATTCGGCTTGGTGCAGCTGGAGGCCATGGCCTGCGGCCGGGCGGTCGTCAACACGCGCCTGCCAACCCTCGTCCCCCTGGTGGCCCGCCACGAGCGGGAGGCACTGACGGTGAGTCCCGGCTCGGCAGCGGAGCTCACGGCCGCGCTCGGCGCGCTACTGACGGACGAGGCCCGCTGTACGGCCCTTGGGCAAAACGGCCTCCGGCGCGTGACCGAGACCTTCGGCGAAGCCGCCTATTTCGCGCGCACCCTGCAGATCTATCGCGAGGTCGTCGCGGCGCGTCGGGCTCGGTGACGCCCGGACGCCAACGAACTCTCGTCGTCGGCAAGCGCAATCGACAGCGCGCCCATGAGCCACAGCGAGGATTGCCACCAGGCCTGCCAGAAGCCGTAGCTCACCATTGCCACCACCAGCGCGCCGGCGACGAGCGCGAGCGAGGATGCCAGAGCGCCCGGCGGCACCGCCGCTGCCCAGCCGATGCGCCAGAGTAGCCACAGCACGACAAAACTCGCGAGCGCCGTGCCGGGCAACCCGAGCTCCAGGCGCCACTGCAGTGCTGCGTTGTGGGGATGCAAGGGCATCCAGGGCGCATCCGGCCGGTTGAGCTCGGGCAGGCGCGGGTCCTCGATAATGTCGGCGCCACCCGGGAGCGCGCGCGAGGCATCGAGACCCCAGCCCAGGATCGGCCGCTCGGCGATGCGGTCGATGGCGAAATGCCAGATAGCCAATCGGTGGATCATCGAATTGTCGAGACGCGGCACCGCTTCGTGAATGCGCGCAACCGTGTCGATGCCGAGGGGCGCGGCCGGAAATACCACTGCCAGCGCGAGCAGGCCGGCGCCGATGGTGCCGGCGGCGAGGCGGGGCCGCCACCATGCGAGGGTGCAGACGACCAGGCCGACCAGCAAGCAAAGCATGGCAGAGCGGCTTCTCAGCGCCAGGATCACCGCCAAGGCCGCGATCAGCAAGAGGGCGGCCGCCAGACGCTTTCCGCGGTGGCTCAAACCCAGAGCCGCCGGCCAGACCGCGAGCGCCAAGGTGGTGGCTCCGCGGTCGAACAGGGTGAATCCCCTGAGCCAGCGCGCGAGCGGCGTACCCGCCGGGACTGGGTCCCAGAGGAAACGTGCGAGCGCCGCGAGGGCCAGGATCACCAGGGCGAGGACGACGCCAAGAACGAGCCAGCGAAACGCGCGATCGCGCTCCTGCGTATCGAGGCTCAATGCGACCGCAATGACGACGAGCCCGCCGGCGCAAATAGCAAGGAACCGCATGCCCTCGAGGAAGCTGTGTAGCGGGATGATTGACCAGGCAGCCGAGGCGGTACCGACGATGCCCAGAAGCGCCAGCGCGATCACCAGCCCAGCTAGCGCCTCGAGACGCCAGAGCTCGCGGTAGCCGCCGAGCGTCAGCGTGCCGAGCGCCACCACCGCCAACAGCGGTGCCAAAGACAGCGCCGCGGCAGCCGCGAGGGGCGGCATCAGCAGCCCCGCGAGAGCGAGGACGTGGCCCGGCCGAGCCCGGGAAAGGCGTTCGATCATCGTGAGGAGAGGCATTCAGGTTTGCCGGTCGGGCTCTCCCACTCTACCGGTCGAGAAATTGTCTTGCCACCATACGCCCGCATCCGGTCGCGCGTCCGTCCGAGGGTGGAGTAGGATGGCCACGCCGCAACGAGCCGGGGCGGCAGTCGAGGAACCATGCGGATCCGCACGAAACAGCTGTGGCGCCTGGGCGGGTTGGGGGTGCTGGGCCTGCTCGTGCTCGGCGCATTGCTCATGCTCGCTCTGCCCGCGCCCGTGCGCGCCGACCGCTACAGGGTCTACGACGGCGACACGCTGGAGGCGGTGCCCGGCAAGTGCGTGCTCGCGCATCTCCGGCTGCCCTGCCCGACGCAACGCCTTCGGCTCCTGGGCGTCGACGCGTTCGAGCGCCTGCAGACCTGCGGCAGTCAAGCCGGCCTTTGGTATTGCGGCGCGGTGGCGACCAACCGCCTCAAGCAACTGGTGGCGATGCCGGGCTTCGGCTGTCAGGTCGACGAGGAGTTCGTCGATCGCCACGCGCGCGAGTTCGCGGTGTGCTTCGTCGGCGGCAAGGACGTGGGCGCGACCCTGGTGTCCGAGGGTCTCGCCTTCGCCTACGGCCGCCGCACTCGTTACATCGCGATCGAGGAAGAAGCCAAGAGCGAGAAGCGGGGTGCCTGGGCTGGCACTTTCATACGGCCGCAGTTCTTCCGCAGCGGCGCCAAAGGTTAAGCGCTCGCCGGGCGCGGCGCCCGGCGGCCGCGCAGGGCGAGCTTTAGGAGCAGCGCCGTGGCGATCGCCGCGCCGAGCGCGAGCGCCGGCTCGGGGTGCCAGACCGCCATCACCGCGGCGGCGACGAGGCCGAGGTTTCCCGCGAGGATCCAGAGGGCCACCGTGCCGTGATCGCCGTCCGGCGCGAGCGCGCGCTGATAGAAATGGGTCTTGTGAGCGCGCCAGACCGCCTCGCCTCGGGCGAGCCGCAGGAGCAAGGTCAAGGTCGCGTCGGCGAGATAATAGAGCGGCAGCAGCAGGGCCGAGGCCCAATAGCCGCGGCCCGCGAGCAGCAACAGGAGCCAGCCCGCCGCGAATCCCAGCGGCACGCTCCCGGCGTCGCCCAGGAACACTCGCGCGGGATGCCAATTCCAGGGCAGGAACCCCAGCGCGGCCGCGGCGAGCGCCACCACCAGGAGCAGATACCCGCCGGACGCGATCCCGGTGAGCGCTCCAACGAAGGCGAGTCCGAAGCCGATCGCGCCGGTCTCCACCGCCGTGATGCCGTCGATCCCGTCCATGAAATTGAAGAGGTTCATGAACCAGGCCCAGAGCAGGACGGTCGCGGCCTGGTCGAGGTCTTCCGGCAGCAGGCCCTGGAACACGTGGCCGCGGTCGGGCAGCGCGAGCAAGCCGACGGCCGCGATCAGCAGATGCGTGGCGAGCCGGGGCGCAGCGGGCAAGTCCGTGACGTCGTTGAACCAGGAGAGCGCCGCGAGTGCGAAGGCGAGACAGCAGACCAGCAGCGTCTCCGGCGGCGCCAGGTCCGCGATCGCGAGACCGAGCCAAGTCAACAGCAGCACCGCGGTCACCGCCACGCCGCCGCCTTTGGGCACCGGCGCCCCGTGAGACGATCGCGCCGCCGGATGATCCAGGATCATTCGGCGACGGAGCCAGGTGGTCATCAGCCCGCTCCCGGCCCAGCTGGCGGCGAAAACCAGCACGGCCGTGGCCAGCAGGGTCGTCATCGCGCGCGAGGCGGTCGGGGCATGGCCGAGCTTATACCAGAGCCGAGCCGGCACTGCCTCCGCCGGCCGCCACCCACCCCAATTCCCTTGTTCCGGGTGCCGTTTCCCGCTCGCCGGGCCCATGTGGCGGCACGCACTCATTATGTTTCAATAACTTAGGAGCTGGAAACATAAGCTTGCTAATTAAAAGCCTGCTCAGCATATTGGGAGCCATGAACCCGCGCCCGGAACACGGTTTCGGATTTCTGCTGCACGATATCGCGAGACTCCTGCGCAAGCGCTTCGATCAGCGGGCTACGACGCTGGGCTTGAGCCGCGCGCAGTGGCAGGTGCTCGCGCATCTCCACCGGCACGAGGGCATCAACCAAAGCGGTCTTGCGGACATCCTCGAGATCAAGGGCGTGACGCTCGGCCGGCTGGTCGATCGGCTCGAAGCCACCGGCTGGGTCGAGCGGCGGGCGGATCTCACCGACCGGCGCGCGCGCCGACTCTACACCACCGCCAAGGTGGCGCCCGTGCTCGACCGCCTGTGGGCGCTCGGCGAGATGAACCGCGAGGAGGCGCTTGCGGGGCTGGGCGACGAGGAGCGCCGCCAGCTCGTCGACGCGTTGCTCAAGATTCGCGCCAATCTGTCGGAGCGCGGCGGGGCGCGCGAGGAGTTCTTCGCCGGACCCGAGCCGCGGGTTCGTCATGGCTAGAGCCGGCGGCAAATACGCCAAGGGTTTGCTCGAGCGCTGCGGCGTCCGCGTCGTGTTGCTGGGCCTCGGGCCGCTCGTGGTGCTGGTGGGCGCCGCCTATTACTACGTGACGGGCGGCCGCTACGTCTCGACCGAGGACGCCTATGTGCAGGCCGACAAGGTCCAGATCAGCAGCGACGTCGCGGGCCGCGTTGTCGAGGTCGACGTGATCGACCATCAAACGGTCGTGAAGGGCGACCTGCTGTTCCGCATCGACGACGAGCCGTTCAAGATCGCGCTCGCGCGCGCCGAGGCGCAGCTGGTCAACGCGCGCAACAACATCGAGGCGATGAAGGCCACATATCGGCAGAAGCAGGCTCAGCTCCAGCAGGCCAAGGATTCGCTCGAGTTCTACAAGCGCGAACTCGACCGCCAGCAGCGGCTGGTCAGCAACAGCTTCGTCTCGGTCTCGCAATACGACCAAGCCCGTCACAATTACGACGGCGCCCGCGCGCAATCGGCGGCGGTGGAGCAGGACCTCGCGCAGACGCTCGCCAATCTCGGCGGCAATCTCGACATCAACGCCGACGATCATCCGATGGTGCGCCAGGCCGCGGCGCAACGCGATCAGGCGGCGCTCGACCTCTCCCATACGCGCATCGCGGCGCCCGAGGACGGCATCACCGCAAAGGTCGATCTTCGGCCGGGCCAGTACATGCAGTCTGGCCAGGCGGCTTTCGCGCTGGTCGAAATGCACCGGCTCTATATCGAGGCAAACGTGAAGGAGACCGATCTCACGCATTTGAAGCCGGGACAAGAGGCGAGCATCGAGGTCGACAGCTATCCCGGCCGGCAGTGGCGCGCGGTGGTGACCAGCCTCAGCCCCGGCACCGGCTCGGAGTTCTCCATCCTGCCGCCGCAGAACGCCACCGGGAACTGGGTCAAGGTCGTGCAGCGCGTGCCCGTGCGCCTCGTGCTGGCGCCCGGCGAGGCGACCAACGGGCTGCGCGCGGGCATGAGCGTCTCGGTCGAGATCGATACGCATCACCAGAACCCGCTGCCCGAGCCGATCGCCAAGGCGCTCGGCCGGGTTCCCGACCAGAAGACCAGCGACGCGCCGTGAGCGCGGCCGAGGGCGCCGCACCCGCGTCGGCGGGCGGGAACCGCGCCATGATCACCATCTCCGTCATGCTCGCGACGGTGATGCAGGTGATCGACACCACGATCGCCAACGTGGCGCTGCCGCACATGCAGGGCGGCCTGTCCTCGACCCAGGACCAGATCGCCTGGGTGCTCACCTCCTATATCATCGCCGCCGCGATCATGACGCCGATGACCGGCTGGCTCGCGGCGCGCTTCGGGCGCAAGCGGCTCTTCCTGCTGTCGGTGGTGGGCTTCACGGTCGCCTCATTGCTATGCGGTGCCGCGCAGACGCTGCCTCAGATCGTGGTGTTCCGGCTGTTCCAGGGCCTCTTCGGCGCGGCGCTGGTGCCGCTCTCGCAGGCGGTGATGCTCGACGTCTATCCGCGCGAGCGCCACGGCTATGCCATGGCGCTCTGGGGCGTGGGCGTGATGATCGGGCCGATCTTCGGTCCCGTGCTCGGCGGTTGGCTCACCGAGAGCTACAGCTGGCGCTGGGTGTTCTACATCAACCTGCCGGTCGGCATCCTCGCCTATCTCGGAATCCTGGTGTTCGTGGCGGAGCACCGCCTGGAGAACACGCGACCGTTCGACTTCTTCGGCTTCGCCATGCTGAGCTTGGCGATCGGTGCCTGCCAGATGCTCCTCGACCGCGGGGAGCTGAAGGATTGGTTTACTTCCTCGGAGATCATGATCGAGGCCGCGCTTGCGGGGCTCGGCGCCTATGTCTTCATCGTGCATTCTGCGACCGCCGAGCACCCCTTCTTCGATGCGCGGCTCGTGCGAGACCGCAACTTCATCTCTGGCATCCTCTGCATCGCCGTGGTCGGCGTGGTGCTGTTCGCGAACTTGGCGCTGCTGCCGCCGCTGATGCAGGACCTGCTCGAGTATCCCGTCGTCACCACCGGTCTGCTTTTGGCGCCGCGCGGCATCGGCACCATGATCGCGATGATCGTGGTCGGGCGACTGCTCACGCGCATGGATCCGCGGCTGCCGGTCCTGGCCGGCCTGATGCTCACGGCGCTCTCGCTCTACCAGATGACCGGCTTCTCGCTCGGCATGGACGAGTGGTTGGTGATCCGAACCGGCATCGTGCAAGGGCTCGGCGTCGGCCTGGTGTTCCCGCCGCTCAGCACGCTCACTTTCGCGACGCTGCCGGCGCAGCTCCGCACCGAAGCGGCCGGCATCTTCAGCCTGATGCGCAACATCGGCGCGAGCGTCGGCATCTCCGTGGTGGAGACGCTGCTCGCCCGCAGTATCCAGATCAACCACGCCGAGCTCGCCGAGCACATCAACCCTTATAGTGCCGCGCTCCACGCGCTGCCCGCCGGCAGCCTCTGGAGCCTGCACACGGCGGTCGGCCAGGCCATGCTGGACGACGAGATCAATCGGCAGGCCGCGATGATGGGCTATATCGGCGACTTCAAATTCATGATGGTGGTGACGCTCTCGGTGGTTCCGCTGCTGCTGCTGCTGCGCAATCCCCACCGCCTGCCTTCGGCCGAAGCCCAGCTCGAAGGCGCCATCGAGGCGGCACTCGATTGAAGGCGGGTGCCCGCTAGAGCGGGTCTCGTTCCCATCCGCCGGGCGGAATTCGCTCTGCCTCAGGGCCAGTGGGCGACGGTCCAGACGGAGCCGCCGAGCCCGGTTTCCTCGCGGCAGAGGCTGACGGACTGCACGATGACGTCGTCCGCGCGCGTGAGCGCCTGGCGGACGTCGCGGCACATCGCACCGTGGGTCGTGCGGTAGGGATCGGAGATCGGCGCCGCCCAGCCGGCCACACCCGGCGCGCCTGCGGAATCATCGGTGCCCGAGGCTCCCTGCGCACCGGCCGGCGGCGGCTGCGTCCCCCAGGCGATCTTGGTGTTGCGCTCTGCGACCGCGGCTTGCTGGCTCGCCTCGGCGAGCGCCGCGCGATCGGCCGGCGATAGCCAGCGCCGGAGCTCGCTGCCGACGACCGAATCGACCAGCTCGACCGGAACGGGCGACTGATCGCTGCCGCCGATGAGCTCGCCGTGGAGCCCGCCGCTGCCGGTGACCGTCACCGGGTCGGGCCTCGGATTGACTTGGCGGCCGAGGAAGCCGGCGGGCGGAGTCCATTCTCCCGGGACCCAGCCGCAGGCGGCCAGCAGAAGCGTGCCGCCGAGCGCCAATCCGAGCCGCGCGTAACGGAGCCGTCTGCTATCATGGCGGCCATGATGCGGGCGATGGGCGTGCTGCTGATTCTGGGCGTTGTCGCGCTCGGCACGCCCGTGAGCGCGCAGTTCTACGACCTCGATGGCGCCTACCGTTGCCTCAAGACGCCGGACCCCGCTTGCGAAAAGGACCTGAAGGACCAACCGAACCCGCCCGCGCCGCCGCCGCCGCCGCCCAAGCCCAACGAGCCGAGCTTCCCGCAGGTGCTGGCGCATGTGCGGGACGGCACCGCGGGCCCCAACGACATCGACGTGCTCGCCCGGCTCGCGGAGGCCAACGATCCCCGCGCGGTCGAAGTGCTGGCCTGGTGCAAACTCAACGGCATCGGCGGCGCGCGAGATCCCGTCGCCGCCTATTGGCTCTATCGCCAGGCCGCGGGGCTCAACGTCCCGCACGCGCGCGAGAACCAGATTGCGATCTTCGAGCGGCAGCTCACGCCCGAGCAACGCCAGGAAGTGTTGACGGGCGAGAACAAGCGCTGAGGGGCGGGTGCGCATGAGCGTCTCCGGGCCGAGAAGGGCAACAGCCGGTATCCTGCCAGGAAGCATTAAAGCGATTCTTAACCACGCCCGGGCGAGGCTGGCGCCCCCTGCCGGAGCCGCCATGGCCTCTGCCGCCGACCCCGTCGCCTCGTCCGCCGCAAGCCCGCGTGTCTTCGCACGCCTGGCGACGGAGCGCGACGTGCCGGCGCTCATTGAGCTGATCAATCGGCTCGCGCGCGAGGCGAGCTTGCTGTTCGTCCTGCCGATCGATCCCGAGACCGGCGCCGAGGATTTGCGCCAGTTCCTGTGCGCCACGGCCGCGAGCGGCAACAACGCGGTGCTGGTGGCCGAGTTCGGCGGTGCGCTCGTGGGGCTCGCGACCGCCACCGGCGGCGGCCATCCGGCCAAACGTGCCGCGGTCGAGGTCGGCATCGGCGTGCTCGACGCCTGCCGCGGGCGCGGCATCGGCAGCGCCCTTATGGCGGCGCTCGAGGATTGGGCGAGGGGCGCCGGTATCCATCGGTTGCAGCTCCCCGTGGTCGCCACGAATGCGCCTGCGGTCGCCCTCTACCGGAAATCGGGATTCACGCTCGAAGGCGTGCTGCGCGAGAGCGTGCGCGTCGACGGCCGCCACGTCGACCAATACATGATGGCAAAGCTGCTGGGCGAGTAATTCGGCATACAAAATACAATATTTGCGTGTGCAAAGTACGCCAGCAAACAATTAAATTTGACGTCATCCAAGGATCGCCCTAGCTGACTCCTAGGAGCGAATGTTCACGCTTTGTCGCCTATGATCCAGGTCAATGCCAAGCGCTTACAAGCGGATTAACATAAAAGATAATCGTGAGCATCTGGCGGGAAATCCGATCCGATGATCTTGTCGTTCGACCGTTCGTTGGGGGGCGGGCTGCAGTCCCAGCTTCTTGAGCAGCTGCGAGAGCTGATCGAGTCCGGACGCATTGCACCGATGTCGCGCATGCCGGCGACGCGAACCCTAGCGCGGCAGATGGGCGTCTCGCGCACGACGGCGATGCTGGTCTATGAGGAACTGATCGCCCAAGGATACCTCGAGACCAAGCCGGCAGCGGGAACCTTCGTGAGCGCCCGACCGCCAGGCGTATCCCCCGATCCAAGATTCGCTACCTCCACGCAGACGCGGCGAGCCACCGACCGGTCATCGCGGGGGACAGCGGGGTCGGCCGGCCTCGCGGCCAAGGCGGCGTTCGATTTCCGGTCCGGCGGCTTCGATCACCGGCTTTTTCCGGTCAAGACTTGGCAGCGCCTGGTTTCGCGCGCCCTGCGCGACGGCTCCGCGGATCGCGCGGACGACCACCCCGCCGGATCCGATCGCCTGCGGACGGCGGTTGCCGCATGGATGGCGGGAGAGCGCGGTATCGCGACGCAACCCGAGGAAGTGATCATCGTGTCGGGTATCCGACAAGCCAGCTATATCCTCGCCCGGCTATTGCTCGGAGGGGCCATGTCGGCGCTAGTCGATACGCCGCTGCCGCGCAGCGCCGCGTGGGCATTCGACAGTATCGGGGCGAAGACAGTGCCCTTGCCGGCGCCCGCGCCGCGAGTGCCGGCGGGCCACGAGGGCGCGCGGCTTGCTTGGCTCAATGCACCGCATCCCCATGCGGCGCCCGAGGTCGGGCGGCGTTGGTGGAAGCGGCGTGCGGCGCTGCTCGAGTGGGCGCGACAAACCGGGGCCTATCTCGTCGAATACGAGGGGGTGGACCACATCCTGTTCTTGGCGCCTCCGGCCGGCGCCGGTTTCGACGATCGCGTGATCCGGCTCGGAGATTTTTCCCCGACGCTCAGCTTGGGCACGCGCATGGGATACATGGTGGTGCCGGCACCATTGGTGGAGTCAGCGACGTCGCTCAAGGAGCTGCTTGGCGACGCCCCGCCGTGGCTCGAGCAGGTGACGCTGGCACGTTTCATCGAGGACGGCGCCTATTCGCGGCATCTGCGGCGCGTGGGCAAAGTCATGATGGAACGACGCGAGGCGCTGATCGGGGGGTTGCGAGGCCTTATCGAGACGGCAACGACGCACGAGCCGACGGCGGAAGACCACGTGGACTGGTCGTTCCCGGCGCATTTCGCCAAAGCCGGGACGATCCGTGACCGCGCACGCGCGGAGGGCATCGCGCTGGACATTTTCGAGCACGGCGCTTCCGCGGAGAACACCGACCCCGAGTGCGGCCTGTGCCTCGGCTATGCGCGCATGAATGAGCACCAAATCGCCGCCGGCCTCCGCAGGCTCGCGGCGGTGATCGACGGCGTCGGCGCGACCTAGGGCACATCGTCGCAAGGCCCACAAGGAACGGACCAATTCGCATCTGGCCTTACGCCCGGACCGAGCGCTGGCCCTACCAAAATGGGCCCTCGGCGCAGACATTTGCGGGCGCGCCGGCTTGTGCAGGCTTGGTGGTGCGGTGCGACGCCCTCCGCACCCCTTCGCTTAGGGCATGGAGCCATTGGCCAGGGTCTCGGATAGCCTCGACTGGTCCCGCACAAAGAACCGACGCGCGAGATTGATGAACGATCAGGAGAGAAGAGCGATGGCACGGTCGATCGGGAAAGCAAGCTTACTGGGAGCCATGCTCTCGATCTCCGTCGCGAGCGGAGCGTGCGCGGCAGACGTGAATACAATCGTCACCGGCTGCACCAACTGCCATGACAAAGACGGCGCGAGCACTTCGCCGAGCGTGCCGATCATCGCCGGTATGTCGGCGGCCTATCTCACCGACGAGATCGCGGATTACAAGAAGAAAGAACGTCCCTGTCCCGATGCCGAAGTGCGCGCCGGAGACAAGAAGGGCACCAAGACCAATATGTGCGACGTGGTGAAGGACTTGAGCGACGCGGACGTCAAGGGCGTCGCCGACTTCTTCGCCAGCAAGAAGTTCGTTCCTGCGCAGCAGAGTTTCGATGCCGCGCAGGCCAAGAAGGGACAGACGATCGCTCAGCAGAATTGCGAGAAGTGCCATTCCAAGAGCGGCAGCCTGGCGGACGACGATTCGGGCTTTCTCGCGGGTCAGTGGACGCCCTATCTCAAGGAGCAGCTGACTTTGTTCACCTCCGGCAAGCGAATCGCGGACCCGAAGATGAAGCCGGTCATCGCGAAACTCGACAACGACGCCTTCGACGCGCTGTTGAATTTCTACGCCAGCCTCAAATAGGCGGGCCGGCCTCGACGGGACGAGGCCTTGGGTTTTGCGGGCGAGACAGGGGCGGGGGCGATCGATGGCGGATAACGAAGCGAATCGGGGGTTGTTGGGCCGGACGATCGATTTCCTCCGCCGCCCCAGCGCTCGATACTCGCTTGCAACCCTGCTGGTGGTCGGCTTCGTCGGCGGAATCGCCTTCTGGGGCGCGTTCAACACGGCCTTGGAAGCCACCAACAGGCTGGAATTCTGCATCTCCTGTCACGAGATGCGTGACACGGTCTATCAGGAATACAAGGAGACGATTCACTACAAGAACCGGGTGGGCGTCCGCGCGATCTGCTCCGATTGCCACGTGCCAAAGGACTGGACGCACAAGATGATCCGGAAGATGCAGGCGAGCTTCGAGCTGTGGGGCAAGCTCACCGGCGCCATCGACACCCCGGAAAAATTCGAGGCGAAGCGGGCGGAGCTTGCCGCGGACGAGTGGGCGCGGATGCGGGCGGCCGATTCGCGCGAGTGCCGCAACTGCCATAGCTTCGAGGCGATGGACCTCTCGAAGCAGGAGAAGCTGGCGCAGCGCCGGCACAACGAGGACGAGCTCAAGGCCTCCGGCAAGACCTGCATCGATTGCCACCAGGGTATCGCCCACCACCTGCCCAAGGCGAGCTAGGCGGCCCGCAAACACGCGACAAAGTGGCGCGCGATAGTACCGCGGAGTTCAATCCTTAACAGAACTGTTGCAAATAAGTCGCACACAGGCTGTGGCATTATCAAGCCAATGGCTTGTGGCACTACCGCCTGCCGACACCAAGCGCACACTCGATTGCAGCTATTGGGGGACGTTCGCGGGGCAATTTCACTGAGTTAGGAAGCGATCAGATTGCTGCGCGCGCGTTTCACCAGGTCGGCAAGGGGCGACTTTGGTGGAAGTTCGAGGTACTGCTCGGTTCGGTAGGAACGATCGCCTTCGCGGGCGCGTCTGCTCGCAACTACATCCACGCATTCCAAATCGGCCTGTTTCCGGGCGCGCCAATCGCGCCCGGCAGCTCCGAGCTCGTCATCGGTCAAGGCGGCAATGATTGTGGCTGCGGCACTTCTGTCGCGGCGGGAGGTTTGATTCGTGACTAAGACCAAGCTGGCCCTCGTTTTGGTCGGCATGCTGGGAGGGGTCCTCCTGGCGACGCCGACCGCGGTCGCGCAGGACGCATCCCCGGCCCTCTATACGACCGGCGGTGCGACGAAGTGCCTGACCTGCCATAACGAGCCGAACGTGGTGCCGATCCTGCAGTCGCCGCACGCGGTGAAGGGCGATCCGCGCACGCCGATGGGCCAGCACGATTGCGAATCCTGCCACGGCCCTAGCGAAGCCCACTCGAATGGGCGCGGACGCAATCGGCCGGAGCCGAACGTCGTCTTCGTCGGACCAAATGCCTCGCCGGTGGCGAAGCGCAATGAGATGTGCCTCACCTGCCATGAGTCCGGCCTGCGCATGAACTGGCAAGGCAGCCAGCATGCCAACAACGACCTCGCCTGCACGAACTGCCACAATCCGCACACGGTAAAGGATCCCGTGCTGGTGAAGCTGAGCCAGCCGCAAGTCTGCTTCACCTGCCACGCTCAGCAACGAGCCGAGTCGCTCCAGTACTCGCACCACCCGATACGCGAAGGCAAGGTCGTGTGCGCCGACTGCCACAACCCGCACGGCTCGCCCGGTCCGAAGTTGCTGAAGGAATTCACGGTCAACGAGACCTGCTACACCTGCCATGCCGAAAAGCGCGGGCCTCTGCTGTGGGAACATCAGCCGGTGCGCGAGGACTGCACCAACTGCCACACACCGCACGGCTCGAACCAGGCGCGCCTGATGAAGGAGCCGCTGAACTTCCTCTGCTCTTCCTGCCACAGCACCGAGGGCAACTTTAGCGGCGGGTCCTTCGGCGGCGCGCGTTCGATCCCGTACCACAGCCCGACGGGTAGCACCTTCTTCAACTCAGCGCTGGCGAACCAGAGACGGTGCCTCAATTGCCACTCGCAGGTCCATGGGTCGAACAGCCCGAGCGGAGCTTTCTTCTTCCGTTGATGGGGCGGTACGAGCAAGGGGGTTGAAATATGGTCCATAGAAATGCGCTCACGGCTGTCGTACTGGCTACCACCTGCCTGACGCCATTGATTGCGTTCGCTGACGACGCGGCGACCGCTCCCGGCGCCGCGCCATACAGCAACGAGGTCGGGTTCGGCCTGATGGGGGTCATGGGCAAGAACTCGGACCAGGCCGGCCGCTACAACGGCCTCACCACCACCGGCGTCGACGCCGTCGTCGATTTTGGCTTTCACAGCCGCCCCGTATGGAACTCCGACGGGACTTGGTACTACGACTTCACCGGCGACAATCTGGTCTTCCAGACCGGCAGCGGCCTCGGCAGCGGCGTCAGTGGCGACGGCAATTATACGTCCAGCACCTCGAACAATGCGGCGAACAACGGCACGGTGAGGCTCAACTTCGGCAACCAGGGCACCTGGGACGGCGGCCTCTACTATGACGCGATTTCCTACACCGGGAACGTTATCGACTCGCTCTATCACGTCAACGGCGCCCAGGCGATCCTGAATCCTGGGCTGGTGCCGTGGGGCGGCGCGACCGCCGGCGCCGGGACCGGCCTCACCAAAGCTCACTATACCATCCCCGTGCTGACTGCGACCGGCGCCATGCTGCCGGTCCAGACGGGCACGCGCCGCGACATCGTCGGCGGCGACTTCAACTACATCGTCGGCGATTGGACCTTCAGCGGCGTCCTCCGCCACGAGCACAAGGAAGGCTCGATGGAGGAGTCGTTCGACGGGCCTTGGGGCGGGACGGCGTTTGCCCTTCCCATCGACTACACAACGGACCGCTACGATGCGAAGGCCGCCTACACCACACCTCTTAACCAGGCGTCGCTGCAGTACACCTTTTCGCATTTCGAGGACGGAAACCACTTTGTCAACATTCCCTATCCATTCTCGAATACGGCGAAGCCCTTTCAGCTGTCGGCGGCTTATTCGACGCCGCCCAGCACCGACGCCCACTACATCACGCTCATGGCGGCAACCAACATGGTGCCGAACACGCGCATCAATCTGAATGTGCGCGGCGGCCTGGAACTGCAGGACGACATGTTCGCGCCGGACACCGCCGATCCCAACCTCGGCGCCCTCATCGGCGTCCTAAACCCCAACCTGCAGGGAACCTCCGCCAATTCCCTCAACGCCACGGCCACGGTTTTCCAGGGGAAAGTCAGCGTGGATTCGCATCCATTCGCCAATACCGAGGTCAACGCGCACTACGGCTTCGATTCACGCAACGTCAGCCTAAACCAGTATAAAGTCTTTACGGGCGGAACCGGCGGCGCGGCCGACACCGGCTTCACCAGCGCAAACGCATCCTTCGTCGTTCCGCAGGATTGGTTTAAGCAGAACGCCGGCGCCGAGGTCGGGTACCGTATCATTCCCGAATACAACACCAAGCTGACGGTCGCCTACCGGTTCGACGCCGTCGATCGCAGCAACGCCCAGGTCGGCAGGAGCAGCACCAGCACCGAAACGGCGACCCTGTCGTCCGCAATCGGACCCCAGGTCGTCAGCAGGCTCTCCTACGAGCATGCCGACCGCAGCGGCAGTCTCAGCTATGTGACGCCGTGGGCGAATCTCGGCGGGACCAGCAACAGCACCACCGCCCCGACATACTCCGGCGCCTACTATCAGGCTCCCATGACGTCGGACGCGGTCAAGCTCATGGCTGACTACACGCCGGCGGACAACCTGTCCGGCGGCCTGTTCCTCCAGTTCAGGAACGAGGACTTCACCTACCCAGCCGCTGTTGCCTCCGGCGGTGGCGTCCCCCCCCTTACAGGCGTCGGCACGGGCGTCAAGCAGGATTACAATCTGACCATCGGCCCTTATGTCGACTATCGGCCCGCCGAGAATGTGAACCTTCACTTCTTCTATACTTACGAGCAGATCTTCTTTAACAACCTCGGCAACGGCCCCTGCGCCGCCTCCAATACCGGCGCCTGCTTGGGAAGCGCCGGGTACTTCCAGAACAAGTACACCAGCGGCGTCCATACCGCCGGCGTGAGCGGCGAGTGGAAGGTCACCGACAACCTGAAGCTGGGAACCGACTACACCTTCGCCTACGGTTCCGTGATGTTCGGCGAGTTCAACGGCGTCTTTGTGAAGACGCCGACATTGAATTATCAAAACGTGAGCAACTATCCCGACATCAATTCGGTGATGAACGAACTAAGGCTGACCGCGACCTACGAGCTGAGGCCGGGCATAGATTTGCTGCTCCAGGGCACCTGGAGCTATTTCCACAACAACGACTGGAACGACACCGCATCGTCGATCCAGGGGGCTGGTAGCAAGACCATCTCGATCCTCACTCCCGGCTACGGCGCACCGAACTACAGCGTTGCGACGCTCATGGCCGGAATGAAATATAAATTCTAGGTCGCGAAGCGATCGGGTTCCACCGGTCGCGTCGGCCGCGGTTCTCACCGTGGCGCGAGGCAATCCGTCGATTCGGCGCTGCCGGGCCATCCTTGCTGGCCAAGTTCGACCGTCGTATTTAATGTGTGTCCGCTACGGTCGGACGGATCGCCCCTTCGGCGCAGCTTCTCCGCAAGGCGAAAGGTACATGATCGCGCTTCCCCGCAACGACATGTGGCCCCCCGGGATCGGCCGTAAGATCGGCCCGGCCCGCATCCAACCCTGATGCTGCTGGCAGTCGCTCTGATGGCGGTGGCGCTCGCCGTGGTGGCGGGCGTCGTCGCACCCTTGGTGCGGACGGGACGCCCGGCGCCGGCGCGAGCCGCCTTCGATCGGGCCGTCTACCGGGCCCAGCTCGCCGAGCTGGAGCGCGACGTCGCGCGCGGCGTCATCGAGCGCCCGGAGGGGGCGGCAACGCGGATCGAGATCGAGCGGCGTCTCCTGGCCAGCGACGCCCGCAAGGGCGGCAGCGCGCCGGCGCCGGCCGTCAGCCCCGCTCTCACGGTCGTGCTGGCGCTCGCGATACCGGCGGTTGCTTCGCTCGTCTACCTGTCTCGGGGATCGCCGGGCGTGCCGGATCATTCTTTCGAGGCCGCGAAGACCGAGCCCGCGGCGGCCAACAACAACGTGCCGGGTCACGCGGATTTCGCCGCGGCGGTCGTTCGTCTCCAGCAGCAGCTCCAGGAGCATCCCGAGGATGCCGAGAAGTGGCTGCTTCTCGCGCGCTCGCAAGCGGAGATCGGAAACTGGCAGAAGAGCGCCGACGCCTATCGCCGCGTGATCGATCTGAAGGGCGGCAACGCCGAGGTCTTCGCCGGCTACGGCGAGATGCTGGTGATGCTCGCGCAAGGCATCATCACGCCGGCGGCGCGCACCGCCTTCGAGACCGCGCTGAAGCAGGACTCCACCGAGGCGGTGTCGCGCTACTATCTGGCGCTGGGCGACGCCCAAGCCGGCAACGTGCGGCAGGCCATCGACCGTTGGCAGAAGCTCGCCGCCGATCTCCCCGCGGATTCGAACATGCGCGACGAGGTCAAACGGCGCATCGACGAAGCTGCGCAGGCCGGCGGAATGACCGCTCCGCCCTTCCCGCCCCCCGCGCAAGCGGCGGCCGAGCCGGAGGCTGGCGCACCGAGCGCCGGCGCAGCGAGCGCCGCCGCCGCGGCGCCGCCGGGGCCCACGGCTCAGGACATGGCGGCGGCACAGAGCATGTCCGCGGAGGATCGCCAAGCAATGATCCGCAGCATGGTCGCGCGGTTGGCCGAGCGCCTCAAATCCGAGCCCAATGATCTCGAGGGTTGGTTGCGGCTCGGGCGAGCTTACGGCGTGCTCGGCCAGCGCGACGATGCCATCGACGCCTACGAGCATGCCGACCGCCTGCTGCCCTCCGGCAGCAACCAGCACGGCGAGATCGCCGAGGCGATCGCCGCGCTCAAGGCCAAATAGGCCTATCCAGCACGGGCTGTTACGCGCGCCTTTCGCGGGTGCACAACGGCTTGCCGGGCGTCCGATGCGTCACTCGGACGCGGCCTGCGCGCTTGGGTGCGACAGCGACGCTCCTTGATGGAGCTCGCCAAGCGGGCAAATGCTTTTTATCAAGGGCAGGTTCCGCGAGTGGATCGCGGGGCGGATGCCCGACCAACACGCCAATGGAAGACGACGGTGAACCGAGGTGGGGCCTGCAATCGCAGGCTCGTTAGGCGCCGCCACAAAGAGGAAACGACGTAGAGGAAAACCCGGCACATCGGCGTGGAGGTCCAACCCTTTTTCGAAGGGGATGGCTATGGACTTCATGAGTGTGCTGATCGTGGTTGTCGGTTTGGGTACTGCGGCCTTCATCGCGGTCGTTCTCGCTTGGGCCGCAGGGGCCGGACTGGTCAGCGCCTGGTTCCGGCTCCCCCATCGACACGACGCGCGACGCGCGCATTGAAACGTGGCCGGTCCCGTCCGCGCTCGGACGGGACCGACGGCTGGCAATGCGTGCGCTGAAGAGACGCGGCGCCGGCTTGACCCATCGGCTCCGCGACTTGTCGATTGGTGCCGGGTGAGGGGATCGAACCCCCGACCTTCGGTTTACAAAACCGCTGCTCTACCGCTGAGCTAACCCGGCTCGATGCGACCGCTGGGAACGCGCCGGTGATACTGCGGATGGCGCGCTCCGGCAAGGCAGCGCGCGGGACTCAGCGCGGAAACAAAGCGGGCTCGCGGGCGTGCATGAGCACCGCCGCGAGATCCCAGGGCGCCACGCGCGGCTCGGCGGCCAGCGCCTCCGGAGCGAAGAGCGCCTTGCCTTGCCCCTCGCGCAGCACCATGCGGTCGAGATCGGAGGCGAGGACCGGCACCACGAAGAAGGCGAGCCAGTCCCGCCGCGGCGGCGTCAGCGGGAGGAGCACCGTCATCTCCGTGAAGGCCGCGACCTCGCGCGCCCGGAACTCGATCTCCTCCTCGAGCTCGCGGCGCATCGCCGCCTCCGGGCTCTCGCCGGGCTCGATCGTGCCGCCGAAGCAGGACCAGTGTCCCGGCAAGAGGATGTGCGGTACGTCGTCGCGGTGCTGCATGAGATAGCGTCCGTCGGGCGTGACCAGCAGCGCCGCGGCGCAACGGCGACCGATCCCCGGGCCCGGCCCGGCGACCTGATCGCCGCCCGTGCCGCTCATGACACGCGCCGCCGCGCCACCTCGTAGAGCGCGATGGCGGCGGCGTTGGAGACATTGAGGGAGGCGAGGGGATCGCGGGTCGGCAGCCGCGCCAGGAAATCACAGCGCTCGCGGGTGAGCCTCCGCAGCCCCTCGCCCTCGGCGCCCAACACCAGGGCGACGCGGCCGGTCAGATCGAGATCGCCGAGCAGCGTCTCGCCGCTCTCCTCGAGGCCGACGCACCAGAAGCCCGCTTCCTTCAGCTTGTCGAGCGCGCGGGCGAGGTTGGTCACGCGCACCAGCGGCACTTGCTCCAGCGCGCCGGAGGCGGCCTTGGCGAGCGTCGCGGTGGTGGGGGGCGTGCCATGCTCGGGCAGCACCAGGGCGCGGGCGCCGAAGGCGGCTGCGGAGCGCAACACGGCGCCGACGTTCTGGGGATCGCTCACCTGGTCGAGCACCACCACGACGGCGGCTCCAGCGGCGTCAGCCGGTGGCACCTCGGCCAGCACGTCCTCGAGGAAGGCGGGCGGCAGCGGCTCCACTTGGAGGGCGAGGCCCTGGTGCACCGCGCCCTCCGGTAGCAGCGCGTCGAGGCGGGCGCGGTCCAGCGTCTCGACGTGGAGCTCGCCGATCGAGCGCGCCTTGGCCTCCGCGAGCCAGGACTTGGCGTCGGCCGCGAGTTCCGGCGTGGTCATGAGCCGGTGGAAGCGTCGCGCGGGATTCTGCAACGCCGCGCGCACGGCGTGCCGCCCGTATATCCAGCTGCCGCTGTCGCGACGCGGTTCTCGCGGCACGGGTGCCGCCGGCTCGCGGCGCGGCTCGCGCGGTGGGGGCGCTCTCTCCTCCCGGCGCGGTGGGGCGGGGCGCCTGTCGGGGCGATGTCGTCGGGCCATGCCGCTATAAGCCTCGATCCCTCGGGCGCCGGCAATGCCAGAATTGCCGCCGCAACCTCGCGCCAAGTGCCCGATGCTGTTGACAATCTCCGGGTGAGACCGTAAGACCCGCACTCCGCTGCGCCGGGCGGCAAGCGCCCCCAACGGAGGGGTAGCCAAGTGGTCAACGGCAGCAGACTGTAAATCTGCCCTCTACGGAGTTCGAAGGTTCGAATCC
>Ga0209415_10003817_pt1 | contig 27892 bp, 25 predicted proteins | sample PeaSoiSIISIP2007_FD_187696 | JGI IMG/M metagenome (GOLD analysis project Ga0209415, IMG submission 187696) | Peat soil microbial communities from Weissenstadt, Germany - SII-SIP-2007 (SPAdes) (version 2) | ecosystem: Environmental > Terrestrial > Soil > Wetlands > Peat | place: Germany... | reverse complement strand
CCCACGATTCACATTGCGTCAACGCACACTCCGGCTGACAATGATTGCGTGAGCGCCAAGCCGACGATTCGCGCCGCCGATCCCGCCGATTTGGATGGACTCATCGCGCTTGATCAAATCGCGAGCTCGACACCGGCTAGGCGCGCGTTCATTCGTAAATCTGTCGCACAGGGCGCGTGTCTTATTGCAGCGATTGAAGATCGGCCCATTGGTTACGTGATTTTGGATTACACCTTCTTCGAGAATGGGTTTATCTCGCTCGTGTTCGTAGCCGAGGGGCACAGGCGATCCGGTATAGGGACCGCGCTGGTTCAACACGCCGAGCGCACCTGCCGCACACCTAAGCTTTTCACCTCTACAAACGCCTCCAACATGGCCATGCGAAATCTGCTTCTTGGCCGAGGTTACAAACCCAGCGGCATGGTAGAGAATCTCGATGAGGGCGACCCCGAATTAATATTCTTTCAGCGAATGCCATACAAAGCCAATGCCGAGTAGCGAGCCGATTTAGACGCAATCAGCCGCGAAATACTGGACCTATATCCCTTCACTGCGAGGTCCGGCAAAGGCCCGTCAGATTCCCAAGTTTTATGCAGCACTTTGACTTATACGCCGGTGAATACATAATATAGTCAGGCATTGGGAATGCGAGTCATTGCCAAGAGAATGTTGCGGGAATATTGGGAAAAGGTTCCCGCAACCAAACCTGCCCTGCAGGACTGGCACAAGCGCACGGAAGCCGCGAACTGGAAACTGCCTCAGGACGTGAGGGCGACGTTTGGACGGGCCGACCCGATGACGATCAACCGCAAGCACGTGGTCGTTTTTGATATCATGGAGAATCGCTACCGTCTTATCACGACCATTACCTACAGCACTGAGACGAGAATGGGCGTCGTTTATACGCGCGAGATTCTGACGCACAAGCAATACGATGCCGGCCATTGGAAATGGAGGATCGGATGATTCGCACGATCAAGCACAGATCGAAACCGATGCCCGTCATTTACGCTGAACTGGTCGCCCTCTTTCCGTTGCGGCCGCTGCACGATGAAGTCGATTACGATAATGCCCTTGAGGTGGCCGAGGCACTGGTGGGTTCGGTTGGTCTCAGCGAGGACCAGGCCGATTATCTCGATGTATTGACCGACATCATCCAGAAGTATGAGACCCGTCGCCATGTTGTCGGCGGACGAAGCACACCCTTGGAAACCCTGAAACGCATGCTCAAGGAGCAGGGTCTCGGCGGTTCGGATCTTGGCCGCCTATTGGGCAATCGGCCGTTGGGCAGCGCCATCCTCCGCGGCGAGCGGCAACTGAGCAAAACTCACATCCGTATCCTGGCGGAACATTTCAAAGTCAGCACGGATTTGTTCTTCAGTTGACTTTGCCCAGCGATGTCGGGATTCCGCCGCGTTGCTCACCTACCGTCTCTCCGATCACGCAGAGCCGATTTTGATACGCAGATACGCCTCCACCGTCTCGCGGGCCTCGGGGCTGAAGCGGGACATTTCCTCCGCGGTCAACAACTTCTGCGAATAAATCGCCGCCAATTGGAGCAGCGCCGTTGACCGGCGCATATCGTCGAACAACCTCGCCAATTCCTTGCGATTGCTCTTGATGAATTCGACGGCATCCCAATATCGATCCCGGCTGGGTTTGCCTTTGTCCGAAACGGGACGCTCGATTTCGGAAACTGCGCGCTCGAAAAACCGCTCCAGCGCTACCGCGTGAAGCTTCCGAAACATCTTCCAATCCGATTCCGCAATTTCGCGAGACATTGGCAATTGACTCCGTGCCAACCGATCTGTAACCCACGGATATTAACCGACAAGCGTAGATTCGGGAAACTCGTGCGAATTCCGAGCGATCTTCTCGTGGTTGATTGGCGCTGCCAAATGGCTGCCCGGAGCGTTGATTCAAGGTACAATCCGCGCGATCCGCGGCCGTCAGGCGGCCTCGACGGTGAGCTTCAAGCCGATCGCCTTGGTCACGGCCACCAGCGTCGATAGCCGCGGATTGCCTCGCGCCGAGAGGGCGCGATGGAGACTTTCCCGCTCGATCCCCGCCGCCCGGGCGATTTTGGCGAAGCCACCCCGCGCTTCGGTGATCCGCCGCAAGGCGATGAGCAGGACCTTCGGCTCATCCGTGTCCTCCAGCGCGGCCCTGAGGTATTGGGCCGCGAACTCCGGATCGTCTTTTAGTTTTTTCCTCATCATCTCGTCGTGCGAGACGCTTGCGCTATGCTTCATGGCTTGGTACTCCGTCGCTTATAATCCTTCAAGTACTCAATCGCCCTAGCGATGTCGGCGGACTGACGGCGCTTGTCGCCGCCGCACAGGAGCAACACGCATGCCCCGCCGACCATCGCGAAATAGACGCGATAGCCGGGGCCATGGTCGATCCGTAACTCACTCACGCCACCACCCACTGGTTTGCAATCGCCGAAATTTCCGGCCGTTAGGCGCTCCAATCGCGCCGCGATGCGCGCCTGGGCCTGCCGATCCGGCAACGATTCCAGCCACGACTCAAATACATTCCTGCCGGACGATGTCGTGTACTGACGAATCAGAACCACCCGATGAGCGTATCTTATAAATCACTGTCTGTCAATTGCCAAAGTTGCCTCCGGTGGTCCGTCGTTTATCCTCTGCATTATTGCGATGCGATCTGGGCTTCCGGCCAGAAATGGAGAGAATGGCTTATGATCCCGTTTATTTCCCTATGCCCACCATCCAAACAGTTGCGATCGTCGCCAACCCAATCGCCGGGCAGGGCAAGGGCCGCGTCGCAGCGCAAAGGGTTCGTGAGGCCATCGAAGCCGCCGGCATGGAAACGGCCGTCATCTTCGATTTGCCGGCCGCCGACCTTGACCGGCTGACATCCGCCGATGCGATCGTCGCCATTGGCGGCGACGGAACTCTGCGCGCCGTTGCCGGCCGATGCCTCGACGGCGGCGGTAAAATCCCGCCTCTGCTGCCCGTTCCCTTGGGAACCGCCAATCTCATGGGCCGGCATCTGGGCATCGACTGGCAAACCGCCGATCTGGGTCGGCGAATCGTGCAGTCGCTGGTGCGCGGAACCATCTCCATGCTCGACGCCGCCGAGGCCAACGGCCAGCTTTTCATCCTCATGGCCGGCGTGGGACTCGACGGCCTGATCGTTCACGAACTGGATCGCATGCGCCGCGGCCCGATCAATTTCGCCAGCTACGTGCTCCCCGCCGCGCTGGCGATCGCCAGCTATCGCTATCCCCCGCTGCAAGTCGTGGCCGACGAGGAGGAAATCTTCGCCTCCGCCCCCGCGATCGCGCTGGTGGCCAACATCGCCGAATACGGCACCGGTTTCCCCCTGGCTCCCCACGCCCGGCCCGACGACGGCATGCTGGACATCTGCGTCGTACCTGTCGAATCACCAATCGATGCCGTGCACAAATTCCTCCACGCCGCCGCCGGCGAACTGCTTTCCATCGAAGGCGTCGTTTACGCCCGCGGAAAACAGATCGATATCCGATCTCCCCAGCAAGTCCCCATCCAGATCGACGGCGACCCCGCCGGCCACACCCCAGTCCACATCAACTTGCTTCCCATCCGCCTGCCATTTATCGTGCCGATGTGAGCAAATCTCCCGACATTCTCCACCGCGACCGCAGCCCACTTTTCGTCATCGCCGGGCCGTGCGTCATCGAATCCGCCGAACTCTGCCTGACCGTCGCCGCCAAAGTGAAAGGCATCTGCGACAAGCTGGGGCTGGCCTATATCTTCAAGGCCAGCTTCGACAAGGCGAACCGATCGAGCAAGGACACGTTTCGCGGCCCGGGGCTGCATGACGGGCTGATTGTATTGGAAACAGTGAAGCGCGAAGTCGGCGTGCCGGTGCTGACGGACATTCACGAACCGGCCCAGGCCGCGAAAGCCGCGAAGGTCGTGGACGTGCTCCAAGTCCCGGCATTCCTGGCGCGGCAGACCGACCTGCTCCTGGCCTGCGGCCAGACCGGCCGATGGGTCAACGTGAAAAAGGGCCAGTTCATGTCCCCGGCCGAGATGGGCAATGCCATCGAAAAGATCAAATCCACCGGAAACAATCACATCCTTCTCACCGAGCGCGGCACGTTCTTCGGCTACAACCGCCTGGTGAACGATTTCACCGGCCTGGCGGTTATGAGTGAATTCGGCTGCCCCGTCGTGTTCGACGTCACGCACAGCACGCAACAACCAGCCGGCCTGGGCAATCAAAGCGGCGGAAACCCCAAGTATTCCCCGCTCCTGGCCCGAGCCGCCGTCGCCGCCGGCGTGGACGGTCTTTTCCTCGAATGTCATCCCGACCCCAAAAACGCCAAGAGCGACGCGGCAACGATGCTTCATTTGAACGACGTCGAGCCGCTGCTGAAGCAATGCCGCCAAATCGCGGATTTGCGAATGGGGTGGAAGTAGTGGCGAGCTATTCAGACCATGAAATTGAGCTATCATCCCGATACTGACTCGCTCTATATCGACCTCGCATTCAAGCCGAGCGCGGACAGCGTCGAGATTTCCGACGGGGTGGTGCTAGATTATGACGCTGACGGAAATCTGGTCGGCATCGACATCGATCACGCCAGCGTGAAGTTTGACCTCCAAGAACTCACCACCGATCAAATTCCCGTCAAGGCCTCTACGTGATATCACCGCCGGTGTCCCCTCACTTCACGCTGATGCTCACGTGATGCGTGGAGAACCACGCGATGGCAAATATCACGATGGGAATCATGATGCAAATCGTCACCAGCCGATATCGCCGCAGATTTCCGGTGACCGGATTGGGCGTGACCAGGCGGTCGCATCGGCCGGTGAGCTGCACCGTCTCGGGGTGGTCCAATTCCTGTTTCATCTCCAACGCCGTGGCGTAGCGGTCCTGCGGATTGCGGGCCATGGCGTGCAGGATGATCTCTTCGACTTGCGGAGAAACTTTGTCGTTTCGCTGCCGCGGGGCCACGGGATCGCCGCTGAGCCGGCTGTTCATGATGATGAACGGATTGGCCCCTTCAAACGGAACCGATCCCGTCACCATTTCATACAGGATCGCGCCCATGCTGTAGATGTCCGTGCGACGGTCGCCGCGCTTGCCTCTGACTTGTTCCGGGGCCATGTAATCGGGCGTTCCCATCGCCGGCGTGAATCCGCCGAACGTCAACCGCCGCGCACTTTCCATCTTGGCGATCCCGAAATCCATGATCCGGATGCTGCCGTCGTTGCAGATCATGATGTTATCCGGCTTCAGATCGCGGTGAACCACGTCGTGCTCGTGCATGTAATGCAGCGCCTCGCAAATACGGCTGGCGATCTTGAGCGCATCCGGCTCCGGCATCGGCCGGATCGTCTGCATCAGGTGCCCCAACGTCTGGCCCTCCAGATATTCCATCACGATGTACGGCCGGCTCTTGTTCATCGATTCATCATCCATCATCTTCAGGATGTATGGATGCTGCAGCGCCTTGCCGATCGCCTGCTCCCGTTGAAATCGCTGGTAAAACCCCGGATCGGATTCAAACTGCATGAACGGCACTTTCAGCGCCACCACGCCGTCCGTGGTCTGGTCGATCGCCTTGAAGATCGACGCCATGCCCGACCGGCTGATGACGTCGAGGATCCGGAACCGTCCGTCGAGGATCTGGCCCACTTCCAATTCGGTTCCCATGATGGCCGGACTCTCCTTCTGAAACGTCGGCAATCCGCGGTAATAGCTGAGCCGCTCGATGGCCTGCACCTGGACGACCTGGACCGAGAGGTTGTCGTCCGCCCCGCGGCGCTCGGCCATGCGGACAAGCATTTTACATGCCTCGTCCGGTGTCTGCTTCTGGACCACCTCTAATATCTCCCCTTCGGTCAGTTGCGACCACATCCCATCGCACATCTGCACGATGATGTCCCCGCCATGAACGCTGATCGTATGATAGTCCACGCGGATCGTCGGCTCCTGCCCCACCGTGCGGGTCAGGACCGATCGCATCTCGCTGTTCATCGCCTCCTGCACCGTGATCAATCCCAGCTTTAACTGCACCCCCGCGTAGGAATGGTCGTTGGTCACCCGGCGAATTCGCCCCTGCTGGATCACGTACACGCGGCAATCCCCCACGTGCCCGATGTTCACCTCGTTATGCCGAAACAGACACACCGTCAGGGTCGTCGCCATCCGGCCCGTACCGTTGTGCTTCACGTTCTGGTCGTAAACCGCAATGTTGGCTGCGGCAAACATCTGAAAAAGAATCTGCGACGGCGATGCCAGCGGCTTGGATTCAAGGAAGACCTTCAAAACGGATTCGCACGCCAGCTTGCTGGCGACTTCGCCGCTCGACTGTCCCCCCACCCCATCCGCCAGGACCGCGATTGCCCCATGATTCCGCCAATCGGCCTCGCTCTTCGGCTGCCAATAAGCAATGGAATCCTCGTTGTTAGGGCGAACCGGCCCCTCCGTCGATAAAGCCGCGTAGGATATCTGCATAGAAAAACGTCGAGAGCGCCGTTGAAACCTCGATTTTAGATTCCGGCATCAACATTACAAGGGCAACGTACCCAACGGGGTCCTTCAACGGTCCATGCACAACCGCCCATATTTGTGGCTTTCGATTTCAACGTCGTACCCGCCTGCATAGTTTTTAAGCTTCATTCCGCCCAGGCCAACGTCGCCGGAAAGATAGCCGGATATTGAATTTTGCACGATATTCCGCGGGCATCCGCGTTGCAAAATGCACGTCTTTCTTATTGGCACATGGTTTGTGATGGCCTTGCAACCACGCGCTTCGAGTCTATTTGGCAATAGGAGAGTGATTGTGGCAAGCGAAACTTCCCCGCCCACTACCGGTTCGAGTTCCGGGACATTGAAGCCAACGCTGGGCTTGACCGGCCTGACGGCCAACGCCATGGCGCTAATCGCGCCGGGTGCGTTCCTCTGGCTGACTTTTGAAGAGCAATCCGCCTATGGCGCTCCTTCCGCTGGATCAGCCATGTGGATGGGCATGCTGTTGGCAACGCTCCTTTGCTTGGCAACTGCCGTTTCTTACGCGGAATTGTCCAAGTTATATCCCGGCGCCGGTTCCAGCTATTTCTTCGCCGAGCAAGCCTTCCTATCCAAAAAACAAGCCTACAAATGGGCACGCCTCTATAAATTCATCGTCGGATGGGCCAGTCACTTGTACTACTGGGTTTATCCCGGCGTGATGGTCTGCGTCACCTCGATCTTCATAGGATACATGGCTGGCCAGTTGTTCCCCTCGAAGTTTACCACCGCTGAGGGAAGCCCGATTCTGATGATCCTTTTCGGGATCATCTTCGCCTTCGGCGTTTCGTACATCGCCTACCGCGGAGTCGTCGGCTCCACCGGCGTCAACGTGGCTGTAAACATCATTCAGATCACCGCCCTGCTCATCTTTTCCTGCATGGCGATCACTCACCGGCTTCACGTCAAGGAGGGTGATCCGGACTGGACTTTGGATTCCACCGGCACGCCAACTCAGTATGTGCAGGATACTACGCCAAACATGATTCAGGATCCGAAGTTCCCCAACGATCCAAGCAAACAGATTCCCGATCCCAGCGGCGCTACCTCTCCCAAGGCCGCTGCCGACGGAACCCCGGTCTGGGTCATGTACGCGGCCGATGCCAAAGGAAATGTCATCAACGACTCCAGTGGAAATCCGCTGGTCGTGGCGACCGACGCCACCGGTAAGGTCGCCGACCTAACGGCCGACCAGAAAAAGGCCGGCGCCGTCAAGGCCGTGCCCGAAGCCAATACCGCTTCCTACAAGGGTGGAATGACCCAGGATCCCAAGACCGGCGTGTGGACCTTCCTCTACCACGACAGCGCCAAGTCCGTCATTCACTGGCACGCCCCCATGTACATCATCATTCAGGGCTGTATCGCAATTCTGTGCCTGGTCGGTTTCGAATCTGTCTCCTCAATGGGCGAAGAAGCCAAGAATGCCAAGAAGCACATTCCCATTGCCATCCTCGCCTCCCTCTTGATTCAAGGCGGTTTTTGTTACCTCTTCGAGTACTTTGCCGCAAACTACTTCCAGAGTTCCAGCTACACCAACGTGTCCGCGGCGGCATCGTCGGCTCCCATCGGCGACATGATGCAGCTCGTCGGCGCCTGGACCTTCGGTAGCGCCAGTGCCGGCTGGTGGTTCATGTTCTGGGAGGCCATCACCGTCTTCCTAGCTATGATCGGCACCACGCTTTCCTGCATCAACACCGGCGCCCGCGTGACCTATGCCATGGGACGTGACGAGGAGATCCCCAACTTCGGCGTTTTGCATGGCAAGAACAACACGCCCCACCGCTGCATCTGGACCCTGGCGGTTCTTTCGTCCATCATCGGAATCTACGGCATCCTGTTCTACCTCTGCGGCCCTTCGGCCTCGGCAGCGCTGGATACCAACCTCAACTCGGACCAGTCGCACAGCCTCTGGTACAAGGGTGTCTTCGGTTTCGCCACCGCCGGCGCCATCCCCAACAGCCTCATCATCATCACGCTCATCAGCAACTTCGGTACGTTCCTCCTCTACATGATGAGTTGCATCTGTGCCATGGTGGCGTTCCACGAGCATGAGTTGCACAACCCGATCAAACACATCTTCATTCCAGGCTTTGGCATCCTTGCGAATCTGGCCTGCATGAGCTTCTATCTGATCGGTCCGTTCACGGTGCCCGGTATGAGCAAGAAAGAGCCGTTCATCGCTCTTGGATTCTGCGCTCTCTGGGGCATCGTCGGCGCCGTCTTCTTCCTCATGCGAAGCAAGAAAATCGGCCGAGACATCTTCGTCACCAAGCCCTCAGTCTCCCCCGCGTGAACCGTCCTCGGCTTGACGCGTCAATCGGAGCGGCCACCCTTTCGGGTGGCCGTTCTGTTTTTGCACCCGCTCTTTCTTGTTCCCGCGTCCCCACCGTTGTAAGTTGTCGCATCCTATGTCCGAAATCCCTTCCGAATTAGCCGAACACGTCAGGGCAATCAACTTCGTCTGGACGCTCATCTGCGGCTTTCTCGTCATGTTCATGCAGGCCGGCTTCGCACTCGTCGAAACCGGCATGTGCCGCGCCAAGAACGCCGCTCACACCATGAGCATGAACTTCCTGGTCTATTCCCTTGGCATGATCGGGTTTTTCTTCTGCGGGTTCGCCTTCATGATGGGCGGCGTCAACGCCTCCCCCGCCGGTTCGGGCGCTCCCCTCGTCGGAGGACCTCAGTCGCTTTCACTCTACGGCGGCAAGGCGCTCAACCACATGCTCTATCTCCCCATCGCCGGAAAATCCTGGGGGATTTGCGGACTCAGCGGATTCTTCCTCAGCGGAAATTCCATCACCCCCGGCGCCCTCGTCCTCTTCCTCTACATGATGGTCTTCATGGACACCACCGCCACCATCCCCACCGGCGCTCTCGCCGAACGCTGGAGCTTCAAAAGCTTCACGATCTTCAGCGTATGCGTCGGCGCGTTTCTCTACAGCGCTTACGGCTGCTGGATGTGGGGCGGCGGCTGGCTGGCCGCCCTCGGCGTCAACGCCGGACTCGGACACGGCGCCGTCGATTATGCCGGCTCCTCCGTCGTTCATCTTCAGGGCGGCGCCCTGGCCTTCATCCTCGCCCGTTCCATCGGTCCACGCATCGGAAAGTATGACGAGGACGGAAACCCCCGCCCCATCTTCGGACATCACATGCCCATGGTCATGTTCGGAACCTTCGTCCTGGCCTTCGGATGGTTCGGATTCAACGCCGGCTCGTCGCTGTCCGGCATGACCGACCGCATCGGCCTCATCGCCGTCAACACTATGCTCGCCTCCGGCGCCTCCACCGTTGCCGCCTGCCTCTACATGTGGAAAACCTACGGCAAGCCCGATCCTTCCGTGATGTGCAACGGCATGCTCGCCGGCCTCGTCGCCATCACCGCCCCCTGCGCTTTCGTCAGCCCCCTCGCCGCGTTCATCATCGGCATCGTCGCCGGACTTCTCGTCGTCGCCAGCGTCCTCTTCATGGAACGCAAGGGAATCGACGACCCCGTCGGCGCTATCAGCGTCCACGGCACCGCCGGGTTGTGGGGCGTCCTCTCCCTCGGACTCTTCGCCAACGGAACCTACGGCGACGGTTACAACCACGTCGCCGGCAACGTCGTCGGTCTCTTTTACGGCGACCATTCCCCCAACCAACTCTTCGCCCAAGTCATCGCCGCCGTGACCTGTCTCACCTGGAACATCCTCGTCGGTGGCATCGTTTTCCGCCTGATCGGCCGTTGGACCGGATCCAACCGCGTCCGCCCCGAAGTCGAAATCGCCGGCCTCGACGTCCCCGAAATGGGCGCCCCCGGATATCCCGAATTCATCACCGCCATGTCCCAGGAGCAGATCACCACCTCAGAACTCAGCGCTTTCACGGGCCGAAGAGGATGACCGATCTTGCCGGTACGTTTCCTTTTCCTTCCATTTCCTCTTATCTTTTACGCCCTATGGCAGCGATCAAATTACCCGATGGAAGCCGCAAGGAGATTCCCGACGGCAGCACCGTGCAGCAATTGGCCGAGTCGATCGGCAAAGGTCTGGCCAGGGCCGCGATCGTCGGCCGCGTCGACGGCAAGCTGATGGACCTTTCCTCCACGCTCACCGGCGAGCACGAAATCTCCATCGTCACCGACCGCGACCCCGACGGCCTCTACGTCATGCGCCACAGCACGGCCCACGTGCTGGCGCAATCCCTGCGGCATTTGTATGGAGATTCCGTCCAGTACACCATCGGCCCCGTGATCGAAAACGGGTTTTATTATGACTTCGAATTGCCCCGCAGTTTCTCGGTCGAAGAATTGCCCAAGGTCGAGCAGGAAATGCAGAAGCTGATCGACGCCAACCTGCCGTTTTCGCGGCAGGACGTCGAGCCGAGCCAAGCCAAGGAGATTCTGCACCACGAAAACCAGCGCTTCAAGGACGAGATCATCGACGAGCTTGCCGCCGCCGGCGAGAAGACGGTGTCGATTTACCGTCAGGGCGATTTCACCGACCTTTGCCGCGGCCCGCACGTGCCGGCAACCGGCAAGATCAAGGCCTTCAAGCTGACCAGCGTCGCCGGGGCCTACTGGCGCGGCGACAGCAACCGCGAGCAGCTCACCCGCGTCTACGGCACCGCGTTCTTCGACAAAAAGGACCTGGAAAAATATCTCCAGCAAATCGAAGAGGCGAAAAAACGCGACCATCGCGTCATCGGCCCGGCGCTGGGGCTGTTCGTCATCGACGAAAAAGTCGGCCAGGGCCTGGTCCTCTGGAAGCCCAAGGGCGCCCAGGTGCGCATCGAACTCCAAAATTTCATCAGCGAACACCTTCGCCGGCAGGGATATCAGCAAGTCTTCACCCCGCACATCGGCCGGCTCGATCTCTATCGCACCAGCGGACATTACCCCTACTACCGCCAGTCGCAGTTCCCGCCGCTCATCGATCGCGAATATTTCGAGGAATTGGCCAAGGAAAATTGCGGCTGCGCCGAGTTGGCCAACCGCTTGGAAAAGGGCCAGATCGACGGCTATCTCCTCAAGCCGATGAACTGCCCGCATCACATTCGCATCTACGCCAGCGAGCAGCGCAGCTACCGCGATCTCCCCGTTCGATTGGCGGAATTCGGCACCGTTTACCGCTGGGAAAAATCCGGCGAGTTGGGCGGCATGACCCGCGTCCGCGGATTCACCCAGGATGATGCCCATTTATTCTGTTCCGAGGACCAGCTTCAAGCGGAATTGCACGGCTGCCTGGAGTTGGTGAAAATCGTGCTGGGGACGCTGAAGTTGAACGATTTTCGCGTGCGCGTCGGGCTGCGCGATCCGGACAGCGCCAAGTACGTCGGCCGGGCCGAGCAATGGGACAAGGCCGAATCCGCCTGCCGCGCCGCCGCCGAGCATCTGGGCGTCCCGTTCGCCCTGGAGCCCGGCGAGGCCGCGTTTTACGGGCCCAAGATCGACTTCGTCGTCAAGGACGTCCTCGGCCGCGAATGGCAACTCGGCACCGTCCAGGTGGATTACCAATTGCCCGAGCGTTTCGATCTCACCTACATCGGCTCCGACAACCAGCCGCATCGTCCCGTCATGATTCACCGCGCCCCGTTCGGAAGCATGGAGCGTTTCATCGGCGTGCTGATCGAACATTTCGGCGGCGCATTTCCGCTCTGGCTGGCCCCCGTGCAGGTGGCGGTCCTTTCCATCAGCGAAAAATTCAATGATTACGCAAACGCCGTCTTGCAGGAGATCAAGGAAGCCGACCTGCGCGTCGAAGCCGACCTGGATGCCGACAAGATCGGCGCCAAGATTCGCCGCGCCACCATGCAAAAGGTGCCGTACATGCTCATCGTCGGCGACAAGGAGATGCAGGCCAAGATGGTGGCCGTGCGGACGCGCATCGGCGAGGATCACGGCCAGGTCTCCGTCACCGAGTTCATCGAGCGTTGCCAGCAAGAGATCGCCACCCGCGGCGCGGCCAAGGTATGATGCCGAAGCAGGGCCGGATCACCTTTGGACCTCCAAGCCGGCCCCTGCCAACGCTCCAGGCCCCGAACCATCAAAATTCCCCGATTGTGCTTGAAAAATCCCCCCGGCTTGCCGATAATTCCGCCTTAGGATCCCTGATTTCCGCGTCTCTGTGTAGGGATGACGGATCTAGGCTGTGGAAGAATCCCACGGATGAGTACCGGAAACCGACTTTGGCTCCAGCGGCTTTGAGCCGAATTGCCGGGCGTTTTCGCACCAGGTCTGTGGCTCGTTTTTTGCTCACCGTTCCAGGGACACCGGCATGCCGCGATCCGGGGCAAGCGCTCCGGCGGCTGAAGTGGTATTTTGGAGGATCGCTATTCCTACGAATTTCCGTCACAACGAGCAGATTCGCATTTCGCCGATCTTTTTGATCAATGAGAAGGATGAAAAGATCGGCAGCGTCTCCACCTCGGAAGCGTTGCGTTTGGCCCGGGAAGCCGGGCTTGATCTGGTTGAAGTCGCTCCCACCGCACGCCCGCCGGTCTGCAAAATCCTCGACTACGGCAAGTGGCGTTACCAACAGCAAAAGAAAGTGGACAAATCGCGCTCCGCCGTGCGCGGTGGCCAACTCAAGGAACTCAAGCTCAAGACCGTCAAGATCGGCGATCACGATCTGATGATCAAGATCAACCACGCGCGCGAGTTTCTTAAAGAAGGCAATAAGGTTCAGTTCACGTTGCAATTCAAAGGGCGGGAAATGGCCCATCTGGATTTGGGGCGGGACATCTTCGTCAAAATCAAGAATGAGTTGTTCATGGTGAGCAAGATCGAGCGCGACAGCAAGATGGAAGGTCGCCGCATGACTCTGGTATTGCAGCCGGACCACAAGCAGCCCGGCGCCAAGCAGCAGGTGGTCGCCGGCACCGCCCCGGCCGTCAAGACGCCGTTCACCGCCGGAGCCGGATTAAATATTCCGCAGCGCGCCGCGGCCCCACAGCCCGCCGCAGTGACCGCGGCGGTCGCTTCGCCAACCCCCTCGAATGCGTAGCGGCCGTCGGGATTTTTCTAGCCGTGGAATTCATTCAGCCTTCATACTTTGTTATGATTATCCACGCCCAGTAGATTGACGTCTCCTGTCAACAAGGGGCGGGATACGGCCATGCGTAAGATTCCTCACGTGGCTCAGGGATTGAGCCGACGTCGATTCATCCAGGGTTGCATTGGGGCGGCGGTCGCGTTGCCGCCACTGGCCAGACCCTGGCCGAGCCGCGCCGCAATTACGCCCCCTCCCGGCGGGCGATCCCTCCGCAGGCCAAACCTCATCGTTTTGGTTACTGACGACCAACGCTGGGATTCGATGAGCTGCGCCGGCAACGCAATTCTCCAGACGCCGAACATCGACGCCCTGGCCGCCGGCGGAGTCAGGTTCACCAATTCCTTCGTCACCACCGCCATCTGCATGTCCAGCCGGGCCAGCATTTTCACCGGCCTTTACACGCGGTGCCACGGCGTGCTAACCGGAATGCAATCCTTAACGCCCAGACTATTGGCCAACTCCTATCCGATGCTGCTCCGCCAGGCGGGCTATCGCACCGGTTTCGTGGGCAAATGGGGCTTGGGCGGCGCGTTGCCGGCCAGCCGCTTCGACTATTTCACCGGGTTCGCCGGGCAGGGAAATTATTTCGAGCCGGGAAGGACCAAACATCTGACGACGCTTCAGGCGGACCAGGCCGTCCAGTTCCTGCGCGGATGCCGCGCGGATCAGCCGTTTTGTCTTTCCGTCAGTTTCAAAGCGCCTCACGTTCAGGATGAGGGCCGCGCCAAGCCCGGCATTTACGCGAAATATCCCTACGACCTGGCTTTGGAGCCGCTGTATCAAAACGCCAACGTTCCGCCGCCGGCAACCGTGGACGCCATGCCCTGGCCCGCGTTCTTCGACTCGACCATGAACCGCACCCGCGAGGGGATGGATTTCCATCCCGAGCACTATCAGGAGACGATGAGATCGCTCTATCGCCTTCTGGCCGGCGTGGACATCGCTGTCGGCCGGATCATGGCGGCCGTCCGCGATCTGGGCGCGGATGACAACACGGTCGTCATGTTCACGTCCGACCACGGCTCGTTCTACGGCGAGCACAATTTCGGCGGTAAATGGCTCATGAACGAGGAATCGATCCGTTCGCCGATGATCGTCCGCGACCCCCGTCTCCCCGCGGAACTGCGCGGCACCACCCGAGACGAAATGGTCCTGAACGTCGACCGCTGCCCCACCCTCCTCGAGCTGGCCGGCGTTCCCCTGCCGCCCGGCGTTCAGGGCCGGAGCCTCCTGCCGCTGATTCACGGCGACCGCCAATCGCCATGGAGAACCGAATGGTTTTATGAACACCATTACCTCCCGACCATGATCGCTCCCTCGGAGGGGATTCGGACCACTCGCTGGAAATACGTGCGATACCCCGACGCCCAGCCGCTCTACGAGCAGCTCTTTGACCTTTGGGCCGACCCGCGCGAGCAGAACAATCTGGCCACCCAGCCGGAGCACTTCGCCACGCTCGACGAGCTGCGCCAGCGCTGGCAGCTTTGGCGTGTCGCCCTGGAAACCGCGCCGCCCGATGGGCCATGGGTCGAGCCGGCGCCCAGTCCCCTGGCGGCGTCGATGCTGTCGCCGCGCCCGCCGCTTATTCCGCAACTGACGGGCCTTTCGTGACCAGCCGGATCGCCGACAATCTCGCGCCCGCGCCCCCGGTCACGCCGCGCACCTTCCACATCATGGCCAAGCCCATCGGCCCCATCTGCAACCTCGATTGCAAATATTGCTTTTACCTGGAAAAGGAGCGGCTCTATCCCCAGAAGAAAACCGCCGCGGATTTCCGCATGACTGACGACGTCCTGCGGAACTACGTCCGCCAGCACATCAGCCAGCAGGACGTCCCCGAGATCACCTTCGCCTGGCAGGGCGGCGAGCCCACGTTGATGGGCCTGGATTTCTTCCGCCGCGCCGTCGAGCTTCAGGCCGAGTATTGCCCCCCCAACCAAAAGATCTCCAACGCCCTGCAAACCAACGGCCTGCTGCTGGACGATGCCTGGTGCGATTTCTTCCGGCGCGAAAATTTCCTCATCGGCCTGTCGATCGACGGACCGAAAGAGATTCACGACCGATATCGCGTCAACAAGGCCGGCCACGGCACCCACGATGCCGTCATGCGCGCCTGGGGTCTGCTCAAAAAGCATGGCGTGCAATACAACACGCTGACGGTCGTCAACCGCCTGGTCGGCGATCATCCCACCGAAGTCTACGAGTTTCTGAAGGACAACGGCTCGGCATTCATGCAGTTCATTCCGCTTGTGGAGCGCGCCGGCGCTGAACCCGGCGCCTTGGCCGGGCCTCCGCTCCTGAACGTTCTCGCCCCCTATGCCGAAGTCGCCCCTTGGTCCGTTCTTCCCGAGCAGTTCGGCAATTTTATCTGTGAAATCTTCGACCGCTGGGTTCGCCGCGACGTGGGAACGATCTTCGTCCAACTGTTCGACGTGCAACTGGGCATCGAATGCGGCACCGGCTCAAGCCTCTGCGTATTCGCCGAAACCTGCGGCCGCGCCATGGCCCTGGAACACAACGGCGATCTCTATTCCTGCGATCATTTCGTCTATCCCGAATTCAAGCTCGGCAACATCATGGACCAGACCATCGACCAGATGGTCCATTCCCCCGCCCAGAAACAATTCGGCAACGACAAACGCGACGCCCTGCCCCAATATTGCCAGCGCTGCGAGGTGAAGAAATATTGCAACGGCGAATGCCCCAAACACCGCTTCCTGACGACTCCCGACGGCGAGCCGGGCTTGAATTATCTCTGCGCCGGCTACAAGAAAATCTTCACCCACATGCGCCCATATTTGCGCATCATGGCCGATTTTCTTCGCCACGGCCGCCCGGCCGCCGACATCATGTCGCTCGACCGCGACGCCCCCTGCCCCTGCGGCAGCGGCATGAAATTCAAGCGCTGCTGCGGCAGACCCGCCGTTGCCGCATCACCCTCCTTTTAGCGGCCGCGCTTGCGCGGCGAGTTTGACAGGCAAACATGACCCGTAAAGGAGTACGGTGGGCGTTACGATCCCCACCAATGCTTTAGAACCGAGTCACCAGTCCCGATGTAATTCCCTCCGAAATCGCTTACCTCGCCGTAAAAGCTGACGTGCGGCCAGCCTTCAATACTGATCGGCAACAACAAGACGAAATCGCCGGTTCCCTTTTTGATCGTCAGAGTCTGTGCCGTATTCCACGGCCCTATTCCGTCCGCGGCGTTGCGAGCCGTCACGGACGCCGCCAACGTCGCCCTGTCGTGAGAGACCAGCGTATAGGTGCCCGATATCCGGCAAACGCCGCCTTGCATGTCGCGGCTGGTTCCCCGTACCTCCGTGATATTGATTCGATCTCCCGGAAGGAATTGCGTCGCACCCTGCTGGAAGGAGATGACGAATGGGAAATCCGAGCCGGCCGTCACCGATGCGCGCTGCGCGGCTCCCATGTTAGAGGACTGCTGACAGCCATAATTCATGAAACCTGTCACAGCAACGACTATCAGCACCAGGAGACCTCGATAACTTGTTGGCGATTTCATTGCTCACTCCCGTCTTTGGGTACCGGCATAAAAATCCAAAGCACCAGATAAGTGACCACGCCCAGACCCCCAATAAAGATGGAAATAACAAAACCCGCGCGCCACACCCACGATGGCGTATCGGTTGCGTGCGCCAGGCCGCCACAGATGCCAAACACCTTTCGGTCAGTTTTGGACCGAACGATTCTCTTGAGAGTATCAGCAATTCCCATAAGGCCGCCTAACGGTCGCCGCCCCGCGTCCGGCCATGCGACGCGGAGCCGACGCGCGTGTAATTCTAACCAGAGGATTCGATTTCGACCATTATTTTTCAAACTTACCCGCTGGCAAAACTTCGGATTGACCGCCTGCCATGAGGTACAATTGCCGCGAATGAAACGCTTTCGCCGATGGCTGTTCGATGGGATTGCCGTGACGTGTTGCCTGATGATTGGAACAGTTATAACCATGTGGGCCATGGAGAGGATTCAGGGGTTCGTCCGCATTCCAGTGTATCAGTCCTCCATAAATACTGAAGCCTATTGCATCGAGCTTTCGCCCGACCACAAGATAGCTCTTTGGGCTTGGGCTCCAATTCTCCCCCACACATCGCGCAGCAATTCTCGGATCATCTTTACGGTTTCACCATTTACCGCTTGCGCCGTGATGGCGATATTTCCACTCTCTTGGTTATGGTGGCAGCGACGATGTCGTAGAGTTGTGGCCAATCGAAATCGGGATGGTCTTTGTCTCGCATGCGGCTACGATCTCCGTGCCACTCCGAACCGCTGCCCGGAATGCGGAACGATCTCGGCGCACGCAAAAATTTCAAAGTAACCCACTCGTAATCGCCCCCGTTGGACATCCGCCCCCCCGTCTGCTATATTTCCCCCCCCTCTTGCCGGAGGGATTATTGCGGATTTTCCGAGGACTTTTCGATGGCTTATAAATTCAAGCCCAACAAGAGCGTCGCCAAGCGTCTGCGGCTCACGGCCACGGGAAAGCTCAAGCGACATCACAGCTATACCTCGCACTTAATGAGTTCCCGCCCGGCTTCCAAGCGGCGGAAACTGAGGCGGCCGGAAATTCTGTTTGAAGGCCACGCCCGCAACATGCGAAAACTCATGGGCGTCAGCGGAATTCATCCCGGAAAGGTTCGCCATGAGCGCGAGCTTGCCGCCAAGTCGGCTGCCGCCCCCGCCAAGACGGCTACCGCCGCGCCCAAGACCGCCGAGGAAAGGAAGTAAATCATGCCCCGATCAACCGGCGGCCCCACGCACAGCCGCAAACGCAAACGAGTTTTGAAGAACGCCAGCGGATTTCGCGCGGCTTCCGGAACGCTCTACCGTCCCGCCATCGAGTTCACCCGCAAGGCCGGCGTTTACGCCTACCGCGACCGCCGCCAGCGGAAGCGCCATTTCCGCACCCTCTGGATCACCCGCCTCGGCGCCGCTTTGCGCGCCCGCGGCATCCATTACAATCGATTCATCCCCGCCCTCATCGCCGCCGGCATCGAACTGAACCGCAAGATGCTCAGCGAGCTGGCGATCAGCGATCCAGCCGTGTTCGATGCGATCGTGGAAAAAGTCCGCCCGCACATTGTTCAGCCGATGGCGAAGGCGTCGGCGTGAAGTAGATTGCCGATTGCCAATTGCCAATTGCCAATTGGAATAGGAAAGTCCGCAGTTTTTTCTTCTTTCAATCGGCAATTGGCAGTTGGCAATCTGCTTCGTATTGAGCTATTGAGAAATGAATGCAATGAGGAAAGCTATCACAACTGCCCACGCTATCGGTGCAATAACCCCTCCTATAGCCAGGTAGCGGCCGCGCAAATCCTTTCGTTGGTATCGTAGCCAACCGTACACGTCGACAGAAAATACGAATGATGCCAGAAGGCAGGCGATCAAAAGAAGAAATCCGATTGATGCGAAACCCGTGCTAACACTCAGGCCCCAAAAGATTGCGATTCCCACCGGCCCGCTGCACAAGCCCAGGACCAAAGCCGTAACGGCCCTGCGACTCGGTGGGCGAGGTTCACTGTAACCGCCGTATTCAAGTTGAACAGGTTTGTTCACTTTACCTGATGATACCATTCGCCAAGAAAAAGCCGGCGCGGACGCCCATCTTCTTGCAATCGGCAATTGGCAATTGGCAATTGGCAATCGGCAATCTCATTCCCATCCCATCGCCCGCTCGATGGCTTTGTGCCATCCCGCCATGCGGCGTCCGCGTTCGTCTTCGTTCATCCTCGGCTGCCAGGTTTGATCGTCGCGCCATCTCGAACGCAGATTGTCAAATCCAGGCCAGAATCCCACCGCCAATCCGGCTGCATACGCCGCTCCCAGCGCCGTAGTTTCGCGGACTTTGCTGCGGATGACGGGAACGCCCAGCACGTCGGCCTGGAACTGCATGAGCAGCGAGTTGGCCGTCATGCCGCCGTCCACTTTCATCGCCGCCAGGGCCGTCCCGGAATCGGCGGTCATCGCGTCCGCCACGTCGCGGGTTTGAAACGCCACCGCTTCCAGAACCGCCCGGGCAAGGTGATGCCGATTTGAAAACCCCGTCAACCCGGCGATGATCCCGCGCGCATCCGATCGCCAATAGGGCGCGAACAACCCCGAAAACGCCGGCACGATGTACATTCCCCCGCTATCGGGAACATCAGCAGCCAGCGTTTCGATTTCGGCGGAGCTATCGATCATCTTCATGTTGTCGCGCAGCCATTGCACCAGCGACCCCGCCACCGCGACCGAGCCTTCCAGCGCGAATCTGGCCGGCTCTCCGGCGCGCCGATAGGCCACGGTGGTGATCAATCCGCGCGATGAAATTTTGGGCGACGTGCCGGTATTGAGCAGCAGAAAACAGCCGGTGCCATAAGTATTTTTCGATTCGCCCGGCTCGAAACAGCACTGCCCCACCAGCGCCGCCTGCTGATCGCCCAGATTGCCGCAGACCGGAATCTCATCCGCGAACGGACCATCCACTTTCGTTTTCCCCCATGCGGCCGGATCGATAGACGGAGTTATCTCCGGCAGCATTTTCCGCTCGACGCCCAGACGATCGATCATCGAATCATCCCAACGAAGCGTCGAGAGGTTCATCAACATCGTCCGGCTTGCGTTGGTGACATCGGTAACATGCCGTCCGCCGCGCACCCCCCCGGTGAGGTTCCAGATGAGCCACGAATCGATCGTGCCGAACAGCGCATCTCCGCGTTTGGCCGCCGCCCGCGCCGATGGGACGTTTTCCAGAATCCACCGCACTTTCGGCCCGGAAAAATAAGTCGCCAGCGGCAACCCCGTCACCGCACGAAACCGGTCGATCCCCCCGTCGGCCGCCAGTTCATCGCAGAGCGGTTTGGTGCGCGTATCCTGCCAGACGATCGCATTGCAAAGCGGGATTCCCGTATTTCGATCCCAGACGATTGTCGTTTCGCGTTGATTGGCGATCCCCACCGCCGCGATCTGCCCACGCCTGGCCCCCGAGGCCGAAACGGCCTCCGCCACCACTTCCCGCATCCGTTGCCAGATTTCCAGCGGATCATGTTCCACCCATCCCGCCCGCGGAAAGATTTGCCGGTGTTCCTTCTGCGCGCAGGCCACCGGGCCGTCATGGTCGAAGATCATGCATCGCGTGCTGGTGGTTCCCTGGTCGATGGAAGCGATGAACTGTCGCATGCCGTCCGCGCGCCGCCGCTCCGTTTGTTAATTGCCAATCCCCGGGCTTCTCTTCCACTTTCCCGTCGCCAGCGTCGCCGCCGCGATGGCGATGATGCAGATCAGGCCGACGGCATATCTCGTTTGCCCGGCATACCAAACGCTCATGTCGGAGGTGATTGGCAGAAATCGCAGGAGAAGCATGCTCCAAATCCCCACGATGGCCGCCACCAATCCGTATCGCACCAGCAGCAACAGGATCAGGCCCATCACCAGACTTTGTTGCACCCATTGGATCCAGCCAAAGAAGTACCATTGAAACATGATGGCCGGCCCGAACAGCACCAGCGCCGCCGACGCCAGCCATTTGCGCCGCAAAACGATCAGGAAGATCACCATCGCCAGCAAATACAGCAGCCCAATGTAAAAAGCGTCCAATAGCGCCCACAGCGCAACCGCCGTCGGATTCTGCGTGAACAGGAATCGAATCATGGCGCTGAGGTTGGGGATGGCCGCGGCGTAACCGTAGTGCATCGGCAGAAGATTGGTCAGTTCCCCCAGGATCGACGCCGCCACGCCCACCGCCAATCCCGCCAGAACGTGCGACGCCACCAGCGGATCGCTCAGCCGCCCCGCCAGCGCCCGGCTCCAGGAGATCACCGTCTCCGGCCAGGTCTTGCGCACGTACGGCTCCAGCGCCAGATAAAACATCCACACGATCGCCGCCGGCACGAAAATCGATCCCAGCACCCGGAAGAACGACCGCATTTCCAGGAACAATTCCGGCACATGATTTGCGCACAACAGCCAAACCAGCATTCCCAGCACCAGGATGAGTCCGGCCAATTTCTGCGCCCCTTCGGAATCCATCTGCCCCGCTCGAAAATTGCGCCACACCAGCACCAAACTGCTCACCGTCGCCGCGATGATCAGCGTCGCCTGCAACACGATGTTCCGCCCCGTGGGAATATCGGGATTCACCTCGATTCCCATCCGGTCGGCATCGTCCTGCCACGATTCCCTGATGTCGAAATATATCGGCACCCCGCCCAGTGCCGCCGCCTCCACGTGTATCTTCTCGCTCGGATTCTCCGGATACGCGCCGTCCCAGGCGAAACGCGCGCTGGCGTACATCGGCGGGATGGCCGTCGGCTCGACCGGCTTCAAATCCTGCTGCCGCAACTCCGCCGCCTGAAACAACGCGGAAAAATCGACTTTCGGGGATGGCCCGGCCAATTTCTTGAAACTCGAATCCGGCAGCACTTCCAGCGTCTGGAGTCTCCCCAGGCAATCCAGCACAACCGTCCGCATCCCCGGCACGCTCCGAGCCGGTTCGTCCAGCGTCACCATGCCGATGTCGTCCCTGGAGATCATGAACTGCGGGCTTTGGCGATACCAGAAATACACCGGCCCCGGCCGCGCCGCCGCCAGTTTCTCCCAACGTCCGCTGGTGCGATCCACCTTGTGAACCCACGCGATGTATTGCTCGTCCAATCCAAATCCCTGCGCCCGGGAACGCGCCGGCGCGTCTGTCAATCCGGCATCGACCAGGATCTGCCGGGCGCGATCCGTCAAAACGGCCGGCGGCTGGATCCCATCCCGAATCCGCGGCAACACCATTGCCCACCGCGACAGTATCACCACGGCGACGATCCCCACCACCGTCATCCCCAGCAGGATGCCCGCGCGCAGGATGCTCGTCCCTGTCCCTCCCGCCGCCGCCACCATCTGCGGGCTGGGCGTCTCCCCCGCCGCCAGCATCGCCGCCAGCGGATCGCCGCCCGGCAACGACGCCGCCACCGCCAACGCGCTCCCCGGCCGCTTGCTCGGGTCCTTCTCCAAACATCGCAGGATCACCCGCTCCGCCAGCGGGTCCATGTCCTCGACAAACGTCGATGGATGCGTCGGCGATGTTTGCCGATGCAGCCGCGCATATTCCGGCATCGAATGGGCCGAAAACGCCTGCCGGCCCGTGAAAACTTCGTACAACACCAAGCCCAGCGAATAAATATCGCTGCGAACGGTCGCTTCGCCCTTGGCAAATTGCTCGGGCGCCATGTAGGCCGGCGTGCCCGCCGCCGTATCGTTGCCGCCCTCCACCCGACCGCTGATCCCAAAATCCGTGATCCGCACCTGCCCCCGGCCGTCCAGCATGACGTTGGCCGGTTTCAGATCGCGATGCAGCACGCCTTTTTCGTGCGCCGCCTCCAGGCCGGCGCAAAGCTGCCGCGCGATCTGAATCGCCTTGTCTCGCGGCAATCGCCCGATCCGCCGCAGCAGCGACGCCAAATCCTCCCCATCCACAAATTCCATGGAAATAAACTCTTCCCCATCCACCTCCCCCAAATCGAACACCCGGCAAACATTCGGATGCGTCACCTGCCGCGACAGCCGAACTTCCGTGTGGAATCTTTCCAGCCACGATGGATTGTTTTCAAACGACGGCGGCAAAAACTTCAGAGCCACCGGCTGATCGAGCGTCAAATCGTCCGCCCGATACACCTCTCCCATTCCCCCCAAGCCCAGCAAGCTGATGATGCGATATCGCCCGGCGAGCACCGTCCCCGATTCAAATCGCCCCTTGGGCGTCGAAGTGCCCGTATCCGAATGCGACGTCCCGGCATGAGAAACGTGCGACCGATATTGCGATGCCGCCGACTTCCTCGGCGTGCTCTTGAGCGCCGGCGCCGGCTTGATTTCCTCACCAACCGCCGGCGGGTCCGGCTCCGTCGCCATCTCTTCCGGTTCTTCCGTCTCAGCCAGAAACCCCGTCTCCTGCGGCTTAGCCGCCTGCCGATGCGAATGCAGCAAAGATGCCACCTCCGCCTTGAGTTCCTCATCATCCCCGCACAGACGATTCGCCTCCGCGTCCTGCTCCTCAGCCGGACGGTCGCACACCGCCAGAAACACTTCCTTCACGCGCTGATACCGTTCGGTCGTCATGCTTGTATAAGATGATATCCTATCCGCTCAATTCCCCCATCCCCCACCCCAACCCTTGAACCCTCGAACCCTTGAACCCTTGAACTCTTGAACCCTTGAACCTCCTCCTCCCTACCTGCTCAATTCCCGCATCAGCCACGCCCGCGCCATCGTCCAATCCCCCTCGACGGTCCGTTTCGACACCCCCAGCACCTGAGCCACTTCCTCGACGTTCATCCCGGCAAAGAATCGCATTTCCACCACCTGGGCCTGGCGATGATCGAGCTTGCCGAGTTTTTCCAGCGCTTCGTCGAGTGCAAGGATTTCCTCCTCGCGTTGCGGGGCCAGGGCAACCGATTCATCCAGCGCCACCCTTCCGGCTCCTCCGCCGCGCTTTTGCCGCTTTCTTTGCCGCGCATGATCCACCAATATTCTCCGAATCGCCTGCGCACCGACCGCAAAGAAATGCGTCCGCCCCTGCCAATCCACTCGGGTCTGATCGATCAGCCGAAGATACGCTTCGTGAACCAGCGCGGTGGGCTGAAGGGTATGATCCCGCCGCTCATGTTTCAGATGCCGCGCCGCCAGCGCCCGGAACTCGTCATAAACCAGCGGCATCAGCTTCGCCGCCGCCGCCGCGCGATCCCCGTCCTTGAGGCCGATCAGAAGTTGGGTGATTTCGGTGGCAGCCATGAATTCGCATCCGATTATCCCCGCCTTGGCCAAGGCAACAAGGCCTGCGAGATTCCCCCCCTCGGCGGATAGGGCTTCGAATCCGCTGGGTTCCGCTCAGAGGTTTCAGCTATCTTTCAGCTTTCACGTCGCTTGCTCCTCCGGCGAGCTTGCTTGGCGTCATCCCTTCTAATCAATCGAGATTTGAAAAATGGCCGCCTGAAGGGCAGAATGTCCGGCAGTCAATCGCAGCCACATCAGAGAAAGATTCCTATGCTCGAAGCCATGAAATGTCCGGCTTGTTCGGCGGCTCTGGAAGCGCCCAAAGATGGCAGCCCACTGTTGCGCTGTCCATATTGCAACACGGTGATCGCCCGCGATGGGATCTCGCCAGACGCTCGACAGGGACCCGCCGTCACCGGTTCCCCGCTTCCCCCGGTCAGTATGGGGCTGAAGATCGGCTGTTTGCTGGCCTCGGTCATCGTGTTCGCCATTCCGCTTATCATCATCATGTTGGCTCACCGGACGACCAAAGAGGTTCGGAACACGGCGCCCCAATTCGTTACCCCCGACTTTCCCATTCCGCGCGCGGCACCTGTGCCGACCCCGCCGATACCGGTTCCGCCGCCCCAGCCTCCCTCGTTTGCCCGGATGGTCCAGGAATTTGGAGCCGAGGGCGTCGGCCCCGGCCGATTCCAGGACGCCGAAAGCATCGCCCTGGACGGTTTGGGCCATATTTACGTCGGTGAATTCTCCGGTGGACGCGTTCAAGTATTCGACTTGCAGGGCAAGTACCTGGCCGGTTGGAACACCGGCAGCGTCAAGAACCTTCTGGCCCTGGCAGCGGATCGCAAAGGCACGGTTTATGCCGCAGTTGCCCCTCAGATCCTTCGCTTTGATGGAATGACCGGCAAGCCGCTGGGCCCCCTCGACGATATGAACACCGACGTCGAGGAATTTTACAAGGACGTCTTCTGTACCGTTGACGGCGATGTCTATGCCATCGGCGGCAATTCACACATCGTTCACTTCGACGCCGATGGCAAGATCAAGACCACCATCCGCGCTGATGACAAAGTTGGCGAACCGGTCGAATTCCAACGGGTGCTCGTCCAGCCCGGCGGCGAGATCTACGCCCTGGATAAAGAGCGGGGAGTCTTCAGGTTCGCTTCCGATGGACACTACGTCAATCGCTTCGGCGGCGGGCAGGGCAAGGAACATCTTTCCTCGCCTCGCTGTCTGGCATCCGATGGCAAAGGACGCATTTACGTCAGCGATGAAGGTCCGGCCATTTTCGTTTTCGATGCCGATGGTGGGTTCATCGACGCCTTTGGAACCAACCAGGGAGCGTACGAATTGGCCATCAGTGACAACAACGAAATCTACGCCAGTTTCGCCGACCTCCACGCCATCAGAAAATTCGTCCTGGAAAAACCGTAGCAGCGGCATTTCCGGATAACCGGGACAGCTCTGAATTTCTGCGAATGGAACCGGCGGGCTGGAGGCTATGATCCCGCCGCTCGTGTTTCAGATGCCGCGCCGCCAGTGCCCGGAACTCATCATAAACCAGCGGCATCAGCTTCGCCGCCGCCGCCGCGCGATCCCCGTCCTTGAGGCCGATCAGAAGTTGGGTAATTTCGGTTGCAGCCATGGCTTCCCAAGCAGAACCATCCGCCCTCCCCGGATTATCCCCGCCCTCGCCAAAGCAACAAGCCCCCCGCCCTCCCGGTAGTGGGTCAGTTTGAAATATTTTCGCAAAAGCCGGAGAATTATCGAGTATGACACAATACGCTGGCGAGTCGCTTCGCGGATACGGGGCTGAGGTCTATCGTCGGGACAGGTATCAATGTAGGTACTGCGGGTTTGATGGCCGCAGTCCCCTGGCATGGATGCAGCTTTCGGTAGATCATATCGTTCCGCAGAGCGCGGGGGGCACCCACGATTTAGACAATCTCGCAACGTGTTGCCATTCCTGCAACTCAATCACAAGCCGCATGACGTTCCAGCCGGGAACCGCGATAGAGGAGATAGTCAAACAGAAATGCGCGCGGGTGCAGGGTCATCTTCGTAACTGCCTTGAATTTTGGGAGGAATATGTCCTTCCAACCAATTTAACGGACTCTCCCGTTGCTCAATCGAGCAAGGCAACCAATTCCTCAAGCTCCCAGACGTGATCGGTCACCCAAGTCTTGTCGCTCCATCCCCGACTTTCCACAGCAACCCCATAAAGCACACAGTGCAGCAGTTGCCGCGATCAAAATAGCACAGCGGATCATGGGGAGGCTCAATTGGTTAGACGCTGCTTTCGGCTGAAAGTTGCCCGTTTGATCGTGTCCGATGCCCCAACAACACTCCTACCCCAACGGCGTTGGATTCCGCCGCTTCCAGGCGTCTGGGAACCACTGGTTGATTTGGCTGATCGGCGTGGCCGGCAGGTTCGTTGTGTCGGTTCTACCAAATCCAGAAAATCATCTGGGAAATCACCGGTTAGAGTGTCCCCTGTCAATTCAAGTCAGTTGATGCCCGGCGCGGATCTGCATCAGCATCGGCTTGCGCGGGTCCTTCTGCTCCACCGCGCGTTGCGACTGGATTGCGAATCCGGCATCGCGAAGCTCCGCCTCCACCTGTTCCGCAGTGAGGAGCCTTCGATACGGCGCAAACCACTCGCTTCCGGATGTGAAAACACCCTCATGGCCCGCCGGATTATCCACCTTGATCGAAAGCACGCCCCGACGGTCGATGCGATAGTTCGCCCCGACGATCAGGCCCGCATGCGAAATCATCGTCTCGATGAGGAAAAGGCCGCCCGGTTTGAGCAATCGATGAATAGCCGTTAATGCATTGCGCCGATGCTCATCCAGCACGAAGTAGTGCAGGCAATGGCCGTCAATGATCAAATCGTAACGGTCCGGCTGCTCGGGCATGTTGCAGATGTCGGCCAAGTCAAACTGCACGTTGATCCCGCGTTCAGCCGCATTGTGGCGCGCCATTTCCAGGGCCGTGGGTGACACGTCGATGCCGCGCACGCCCAATCCTCTGCCGGCCAGAAAGCACGAGATCGGGCCGCTGCCGCAGCCGATTTCCAGGGCGAAAAGTCCGCCCAACGGCTCGGTCATCACGGCCAGCGATTGCTCCAGAAAGGGCCGCATGACAAATCTCTCGAAGCTGGCCTGCGGATCGCTTTGCTCGTCCCAAGACGCCTTCCCGGCGGCGCGGAGTTTCTGGAAAACTTGGTCGTCGGCTTCGTAGTAGCGGCTCATCCGTCCCAATGATAACGTTGATCGGCGACAATGAAACAATACACGACGCGCCGCGATTTCCATTGGGGGCGTATCTGGCACAAAATCGTTTAGGGTCAATCCATGAATGACAAGCCGTATCACGCTCAGCGAATGGAAATCATCTGCGAATCGCCGGATGTGCGGGTTGCGGAGATCACGCTCTCGCTTTTGTCGGACCGAATAACCGGGACAGCTCTGAATTTCGATGCCCCGAGTAGTAACTGTTTACCGTGCCGCGGCTGATTTATGATGTGTCGGCCGGCTGCGCGTCGGTCAGCAACGCGATGTCCTTGC
>Ga0209415_10003816_pt1 | contig 27893 bp, 28 predicted proteins | sample PeaSoiSIISIP2007_FD_187696 | JGI IMG/M metagenome (GOLD analysis project Ga0209415, IMG submission 187696) | Peat soil microbial communities from Weissenstadt, Germany - SII-SIP-2007 (SPAdes) (version 2) | ecosystem: Environmental > Terrestrial > Soil > Wetlands > Peat | place: Germany... | reverse complement strand
CATCAGCGAAGCCGGTGAGGGCTGTGTGCGAGGGGAATCATTGTGGCGGCGTGACGGACGGAAGGTTCGAAAGTACGGTGAATTTTTCGGAGCCTAAACCCAGACTTTTCGCTTCGTCTCATACTCCGAAGACCCTCCTTGACTCGACGGTCAATTTGGAGGTCGAGCGTGTCTGCAGCGGCACAACGACACGTGACTTGTTCCAGGTCCATGTGGACAAGGACGGCCGCCTTCGATCCCTCCGCACCCTGACCGAGATGCAGGCCGCCATGGATTTCCTCAAGTCCGTGGGTCCGGTGAACAGCACAGAGCCCACCTTCCGGTCCCAGGTGGGGGTCTGGAACGGCTCGACAACCGACACCCAAGCACAGTCCGCCGCCGCACCCCTCCTCGCCGCTCTCAACGGGGTTGAAACCCAGCTCAACCCCATCGAGGTGGGGTATCCACCGGCTGCACTACAAGTCGACACCGTGAGACGTGCGGTACTCACGCTTGAGGGCCAACTCTCGCAGCTGGCCAACCTCCAGGCGATCGGAGTTAGTGCCTGGATTCAGCGCTACGACGCCGACCTTGGCGCGCTCACACAGGCGTCAAATGCTGCTCGCTCGGCGCTTGGGCTGATGCCTACGAGGGCGTAGCGCCGGTCAGCCCCGTCAGCGGCCGGTTGCGTAGATGCCCGCGCGCCGCCTGTGCCGGCGCCGGTGCCCGCTTCGTGCCCCTTTCCCTTGTCGCCCGTGGACGCGGCACTCTTGGCCGTCCCAGCCAAGACCGGTTTCAGGGACTGCTGTCGAAGCATCCCACGGCTGGATGGTGCTTCGGTCCTCGCAAGCCTCGAACGGTCTCTAAGGGGGGCTAGCCCCAAGCGAAGACGCCCGCTAGCAGTCTTTCCAGGGGGGCCGAGGGTCTCTAGCCTGGAAGCATCGGACGCGGGGTGCATCCGTGAGCGATCACGAGCGGAGAGATCAGTGAGCTATAGGTCAGGATTGCTCGCGGCGCCGACCGCCGGAGCCACGACGGTCGGCCAGGACATCAGATGAGCATCGCCACGCTCCCTCGGAACGCCGCTTACCAGGCCAACGAGAGCCAGTGGGCCGTCGAGACGCATGGACTCACCAAACGGTTCGGCAACAACGTCGCGGTGAACGAGGTGGAGCTCCTCGTCCCTCGCGGGTGCGCCTTCGGTTACCTCGGCCCCAACGGCGCCGGCAAGACCACGCTCATCCGGGTGCTGCTGGGGTTGACCCACGCCGATGCGGGGACGATGTCCCTCCTCGGATACCCCGTCCCCCAGAAGCGCGCTCGGGCACTGGCACGAGTGGGGGCCATCGTCGACGAACCCCGGTTCCATGGCCACCTGACCGGGAGGCAGAACCTCCAACTGCTCGCCGCCGCCCGCGGACCGGCGATACGAGAACGCATCAGTCCAGCGCTCGAGCGGGTCGGCATCCTCCATCGCGCCGATGACCGGGTGTCGAAGTACTCGATGGGCATGCGCCAACGCCTCGGCGTCGCCGCGTGCTTGATTGGGGACCCCCAGCTGTTGATCCTGGACGAGCCGATGAACGGACTCGACCCGGCCGGCATGCAGGACATGCGCGAGATGATCCTCTCCCTGGTGGCCGAGGGCCGCACGGTGGTGCTCTCCTCCCACCTCCTCGACGAGGTCGAGCGGACCTGTGACGCCGTGGCCATCGTCGACCGGGGCAACGTCATCCGCCAAGGACCGATCTCCGAACTGCTGGCGGGAGCATCGCTTGCCATTCAGGTCGAATGCTCCGAGTCCGATCGAGCCCGCGCCCTGCTCGACGCCACCACGCTCGGAGCCCATATCGAAGTCGGTCCCCTGGGCCTGGGGATCACCCTGCCGGCGGGGACGGAGCGCGACGTAGTCGCCGAGATCAACCGCATTCTCGTGGAAGGTGGGATCTCTGTGTACCGGCTCCAGCAAATCCAAGCGTCGCTCGAATCGTGGTTCCTGGCCGTCACGAGTCGACTGGGGGCCCCGGAGTGACGACCGTGACCGATGTGAACGTGCCGGCACCGGTTCCCGCCACCTCGGTGTCCCCCGGTCACGGGGGTTCGTGGATCCCCACCGGCTCCATGATCACCACCCGGATCATGGAGCTACGCAAGCGGCGCGGCCTCATGATCGCCCTGGCCCTGGTGACCATCGGGATCCCCACGGTCTTCTTGGTGATCCGACTGCTGCTCCATGCCGTGGCACCGAAGACCTACGGGCCTGCCGGCGGCTACGACACCTACACCGCCATGGTCGCCGGCGTCCTGTACGTCTTCGGCTTCATCGTGGCCGCCACCCTGGGTGCCACGGCGGGATCTGCCGACCTCACCGAGGGGATGTTCCGCCACCTGGTGGTGACCGGCCGCTCGCGCTTGGCGATCTATCTGGCTCGGATCCCCGCGGGACTCGCCATCATCGTCCCGCTGGTGGCCGCGGGCTTCACCATCGTCTGCGCGGTGTGCGTATTCGCCGCGCCAACGCGGCTGGAATTCAACGGTGTGACTGTGCCCGGCCACCTTTCCCTGGTCGGCCTCGAGAGCTGGGCCGCCGAGCACCCCGACGAGGTCATCTGCAACTTCGGAGTCAGGATCGGACCGAACTCCCCTCACGCGTCGACGATCGCCGCGGCCGAAAACACCGTCCCCTGCGGCAATGGCCCCGGCGGAGGCCCCATCCAGATCAAGCAGCCTCCGGGATCGCCAGCCCTACCGCAGGCCTCCCAGGCCCAGATCCGGGAGGCGGCCAGCCTGATCGCCCGCATGAACTACTCCGACTACGCCCGACAATTCCTGTATCCGTCGGACTCACTCATGATCAAGAGTGGGTTGTGGCTCGAACTCGAAGCTGTGATCGGGTTCGTCGTCGGGCTGGGCCTCGGATCGTTGATCGGACAGCGGACGGTCGCGGTGGTCCTCATGATCATCCTCGAGGTCATTCTGACGCCGATCCTCTCCAGGGCCCGGATCCCTCACCTATTGAACCTGCAGCGTGGGGTCGTCGGCCTGGCCACGGCCCACCTGACGCCGGGCGGGCTCCCCGTGCTGGGCGGCGGTGGCGGTGGGCCCGGGGGCGGCGGCGGGAATCCCCGACTGCTGCCGGAGTCCACCACCGTGGCCATCTGTGTGATCGTCGCGTGGCTGGTGGGCTGGACGGTCATCGGCGCGTGGCGGATGATGACCAGGGACGCCTGAGGACTGCCCGTCGCCGGCTCTCCGAGGGAACCGGTCTCCGGCTCAGGATTTGACGGCCCGAGAGCCCGTCACGAGGCGCTCCCGATCGAACATCCGCGAGACGATTCGCAATGCCAGCCGGTCGATCGCCAACAGGCCGATCGCGAATTCGAGCGCGACTGGGAACGCCGGCTTGATCGCCCCGACCGCCAGCAGCACGACCACGCCGATGATGGGGAAGCTCGCCAGCATCCCCAGCTGGGCGACGCGGATCTCGTTCGCCCTGACCGAGACGGCCATGCCAACCACGACGGCCCAGCCGGCCACCACGGTGCGAAGAGAAACAAGACCAGCAGTACCGGACCGTCATGGAACACCACTCGGGCGACCTCGGGTGGGCGAATCAGGCCCCCTGCGCCGTCAAGCGTCGCGTCGCTGGAGCAGGATCCCGCCGATGATCAATGACCCAACGGCGTAGGCGCACAGGATCGCGAATCCGACCCAAGGGGAGAACAGCACGGCGTTGCCGAAGGCCCGCCGGAGGCCGTTCGTCGTCGCCATGTTCTCAGCGATCACGAGGGGCATGAACTTGAGCAGGGCGTGCTGCACCGACGTCGGGAACGCCTGGAGGATGAGGGGCAGTACCAGCAACGACCCGACAAAGGCCGCGATCGCTCCGGCGGTGTGACGAATGATCGTCGCCAAACCGAGCGCCAGCAGCCCGATCACCGCCAGCACCAGCCCGACGCCAGCCACTGCTCTCAGGACCCCGGGCTGGCCCAGGGTCGCGTACGGCGTCGACCCCTTGAGCAGTTCCTGGCCGACCAAGAACGCGGCGAAGGAAAGGACCTCGCTCGTGACGAGGGCCACCACGAAGTACACCGCCGCCTTGCAGACGAGGACCAAGGACCGGTGGGGGATGGCGGCCAAGGTCGCCCGGATCGTCCCCGAGGTGTACTCGGCGCTCATGGCCAGCACGCCGAGCACCCCAACCGCGATTTCACCCAGGAACACCCCGGCCAGGCTGCGGGCGGTGGGGTCGAATCCGACGCGATCCTCGAATCCGCCGCTGCGCCAATGAGCCGCCGTGACGGCGGTGGCAAGGGCGCCGATGCCCACGACGGCCACGACGGTCGCGAGCAAGGTCCAGGTCGTCGACCGAACGGTGCGCAGCTTGGTCCACTCCGACCGCAGCTGGTTCAACGGACCGTAGTGGCCGGCGTGCTGGGTCGAGCCGAAGGTTGGGATCACGGTCATCGGGTCCCCCCCTCGTCGGGCGACGGCGACGACGCCACCGCGACGGGATCGGGCACCTTGCCGGTGCCCGCGCCACCGTGGAACTCGACGCTCTCCTGGGTGAGATCCATGAACGCGTCTTCTAGGGAGGCCAGCTGAGGGGTGAGCTCGTGGAGGGGGACTCCGAGACCCGCCGCGATGTCGCCGATGGCCGCCGCGGAGAGGCCGTTCACATCCAGTGCGCCGCCGCTGGCCGGGCTGACCCGGGCCCCCGCCTTGACCAACGCGGCGCTCAGCGCCTCGGACCCCGGCGTGCGCACCAGGACATGCTGGCCGGAGCTCTCCGCGATGAATTCGGCGACCGGCCGCTCCGCGATGAGGCGCCCGAGTCCGATGACGACCAGGTGATCGGCCGTCAACGCCATCTCGCTCATGAGGTGGCTCGACACGAACACCGTCCGGCCCTCGCCCGCCAGATGCTTGAGCAGCATCCGAACCCAGCGGATCCCCTGGGGATCGAGCCCGTTGACGGGCTCGTCGAACAACAGCACGCCCGGATCGCCGAGCAAGGCGGCCGCGATCCCCAGCCGCTGTCCCATGCCCAAGGAGAAGGTGCCGGCGCGCTTGGTCGCCACCGCGGTCAGCCCCACCAGCTCTAGGACCTCACTCACGCGGGCGCGGGGGATGTCGTTCGTCTGGGCCAGAAAGAGCAGGTGGTTGAAGGCGCTACGACCGGGATGGACCGACTTCGCCTCGAGGAGCCCACCCACTTCCCGAAGGGGCCACGGCAGGTCCCGGTAGGGGCGGCCGTTGATGGTGACGGTGCCGTTGTCGGGATTGTCCAGCCCGAGGATCATGCGCATCGTCGTCGATTTGCCCGAGCCGTTCGGGCCGAGGAACCCGGTGACCTGCCCGGGTCGCACGTCGAACGACAAGGTGTCGACGGCCACGGTCTTGCCGTAGCGCTTGCTGAGGTTGCGGGCTTCGATCATCGCCTCTCTCCGGCGTCGGAACCCGGTTCGGGCGCCCGCCACCACACCGACGACTCAGCCTAGGCCCAGGAACGGAGGTCTCGAGTGCGGGTCGGCGAGACTTCTGACGGAACGGGCTGGTGCCGGGCGGCCGGGCTCAGCTCCCGACCGGTCCCACCTCGCCGACCTCGTACTGGAGGACCTCGGCACCCAGAATCTTGATATCGCTGGCCGGGCGGGGCGCCGATCGCAGCGCCGCCAGGTGTGTCGCCAGTGCGTCCTTGTTCTCCCAGCGCTCGAAGAGCTGCACCCGCGCCGGTTCGATCGGGTCCGCCATGAAGGCATACGCGATGCACCCGGGTTCGGCTCGAGATTTGCGCATGGTCTCCTCGCGTTCGCGAATGAACTCCTCGCGTCGCTCGGGGTCGACCTCGAAGTGTCCTGCGACGATCAGCATGGGTCTCCTCTCTCAGCCCGGGAGCCGAAGCCGGCGGAGTTCTCGACCCCACGTCGCCCGGGAATGGGCACTCCGGCGAACCTTACGTCCTTCCGCCCGGCGCTTTTTTGTCGGCAACCTCGACGGGTAGGGTGCGGGCAACCCGAGCGGGTGCCCACCCCACGCCGGAGCAGCAGGGGCCCATGAACGAGTGCACGAGCGACACGATGGTGGCACCGTGAGTCCCGACCAGCCACTGGGGCTACACCCGCTCGGGCAGCTCGACGGCCGGTTCGCCGTCTCCCACGAGACGACGGTCCCCACGTCGCTTGCCCTCGTCGCTCGCTACTTCACCGCGCTGGCCGCGCGCGACGTCGCCGGCATGGCCGAGGTCCTGCACTTTCCATTCGCCAGCTACGAGGGAATCGAGCCGGTCCTCGTCGAGAGCCCGGAGCAGTTCGTCGACACGCCGCCCCGGTCCATGAACGTGACCGTGGTGGGCCCGAACCACGTCCGGAAGGGCTCCTACGACATCCTGGACGGCATCGAGCTGCAGGTCTACAACGCCGTCGGGGCCGGCGTGTCCATGACCTACAGCCGCTACGGCCCCGACGGACACCGGCTGCTCCGCTGCGAAGGGATCTACGCCGTCACCAACAACGACGGGCGCTGGGGCATCGAGCTGCTCTCGACGATCTTCACCCCGGCCGGCTCGATCGGCGTCCGCTATCCCGACGCCGAGATCGCCGCCCTGCGCCGGGGGCACGACTGGATGCTCGGCTACTCGAGGCGGGACCAGGCCATCCTCAACGGCACCCACCAGGTGGGCAGGCGGGCCAACGTATCCCTGTCGAACCCGCGCGCCAACGCCGCCAACGCGCGGGCGGGGGACCCGATGGCCGGCTACCCGATCGAGGGGGTGAAGAGTCGCCTGCGGGTCACCGAGGCCACGCCCGAGAGCATCGCGGCGGGCGACGCCAACTTCCCGCAATTCGCGGAGTGGGCGGGCGGCGGGGTCGGCCAGTGGGACTACACCGTGAACCTTCCCGAAGCACGCGTCCTGCACGCGACCATCGACAAGGTCCACACGTTCGGGGGGTACGTCCGGTACACCACGGACAGTCGCCCGGTCTCGGAGACCCATGCCCTCGGCATCCTGACCTACAAGGAAGGCCGGTGGGGAAGCTCGGGCGGGATCGGCGTCGTAATGCACCACGACTACACGAACGACCTCCCCACCGAGTAGTCCCGCTCTTCTCGGGCCGTCTCAATTGCGCGAATATCGGCCATGCTCGACCATCTCTCCATCCAGTGCGCCGACGTGGAGGCGAGCGCCGCCTTCTACGACGCGGTCCTCGCCCCGCTTGGCGGGACCAGAATCGCCGACTTCGGGGACGTGATCGGCTACGGCGTCCCGCCCCGGCCGGTCTTCTGGATCGCCCCGCGCCAGACCGGCGACGGGTTCCGGGAGTCGCACATCGCGTTCGTGGCGCCCGATCGGGCTGCGGTCCGGGCGTTCTTCGAGGCGGCCGTCGCCGGCGGGGCGGCCGTGCTGCACGACCCGCAGGTCTGGCCCGAGTACCACGCCAACTACTACGGCGCTTTCGTCCGGGATCCCGACGGTCACAACGTCGAGGCAGTCTGTCACTCACCTCAGACCTGAGGGCACCGAGAGGAGCGGCACAGTGGTTGGAGAGCTAGAGGACCCCCGTCGAACCGAGCCGCCGTTCATCCTGGGCGAACGGGCCATGCTCGAGGGATGGCTGGAGTTCCACCGGGTCACCCTGCTGTTGAAGTGCGAGGGCCTCGACGACGTCCAACGCAAGTCCCGACCGGTCGAGAGCTCCACGCTCTCCCTCCACGGCCTGGTTCGCCACATGGCCGAGGTGGAGCGGGGCTGGTTCCGGCGGACGCTGGCGCAAGAGCCCATCGGGCGGATCTGGCACGATCCCGCCAACGAGGACGCCGAGCTCTACCCGCTCGACGGGGCGGACTGGGACTCCGATCGCGCCCGGTGGGAGACAGAGTGCGCGACCAGCCGTGACGTGGCCGCCGGGAGGAGTCTCGACGACACTGGACTGCGCCACGGCGAGCCCTGCTCGTTGCGCTGGATCTACACCCACATGATCGAGGAGTACGCGCGCCACAACGGCCACGCCGACCTGATCCGGGAGCTGGTGGACGGCCGCGTCGGTTGGTGAGGGGAGGAGGCCGGCGGGCTCAGACCAGCACCAGGTGGCGGAGCTGCACCCAGCCGCGCAGGTTACCGACCGGATCGTTGTCCGAGCTGACCGGCGTCGCCACGTGCTCGAGCGGCGACGCGTGCGGCGGCGTGGCGGTGACCAAGCGTTCGTAGAGGGTCAGGTCCTCCTCGAGGCTGCGCACGCCGTCGTGGGTGAGGTAGGAGACGCGGGCACAGCGCGCCGCGCAGACCCGTTTGGCCACGTCGACGTCGAGGTTCGCCTCGTCTTCCTGCAAGTACGGCAGGTGCCAGCCCCCCTCCGCCACGTCGGCCGGGGTCGAGGCGTCGTAGGCGGCGCGCATCGCCTGCGCGGCCACCCGAATCTCGGGCTGCGCCAGCTCCGAGCAACGCTGCTGCCAGAACCCCTCCCAGTCGGTGGCCGTGACGATGACCGTGTGCCACTGGAACGGCTCGAGGAGCCGGTTGGTGACCTGCTTGTGCACGCCGAGGTCGGCCAGCCGTCGAGCGGCCGCGACCGCCGCGTCCCGGGCGGCCAGCCAGGCGGTCAGCGCCTCCATGTCGTTCTCGATCGGCGGGCCGGCCTGCATGCCCGCCCGCGCGGTGCCGAACTCCTCGGGCAGGGCGGGGTCGGTCTCGACCGACCGGATCATCTTGGCCACCGGCACGGCTCTCGAGCTGGCCGAGTTCCGGGAAAACGCCCGGTGTGTGTTGAGTTCGGCCAGCACGAAACGATGGATCCGGGCCTCGATGGTGGTGACCCGGGCACCCGAGGGGGACCGCGAGTCGGCCACCACCCGGGCCCGCCACTGCTCGTCGTGCACGGTCATCCGCCCACGATGGCACAAGGCGGGAGGCCCCGCGGTGGACGCCGGAGGGGCTGCGTCGGCCCCTACTCGGGGGTCGGGACGACCAGGACCGGGACGCTGGATCGGTACAGCAGCTTGTGCGGCACGGAACCCAAGATGGCACCGAGAATCGGCCGCTCGCCGGTGCCGCCGACCACGATGGCGAGCGCCCCGCGCTGTTCGGCGGCCTCCAGCAGCGACTCCGCCGGACGCATCGGCACCACCAGCTCTTCGACCTCGACGGAGGCGTCCTGGGCGCGCGCGGCTGCGATCGCCTCCGCGACGACGCCCTTCCCGAGCGCCTCGAGCTGACTGCGGTAGTCGGAGGACTCGCCGCCCATCGGGTTCGGCTCGTACCCGAAGACGATTGTGAGACGCGCCTCGAACGCGCGGGCCACGGTCACGGCGGTCGCCAGGGCGGCCTTGGACCCGTCGGAGCCGTCGTAGCCGAGGACGATGTTCGGGGCCATCAGTCGGTCACCGGGAGGACGCCCGGTGTGAGCGGCGGGGCGGAGCCATCCATCGATTCTGCCACCTCGCGGTCGCGCTTGAAGAAGGCCGGGTGCCGTATCCGCCAGATGAGCATGAGCGGAAGGCCGACCAGCAACAGGCCGAGCCCGATCACGAGGGCCGACCCCACCCCGTGGACGTAGAGGTGCACGCCGATGACGTGCACGTTGAAGTGGATGAACGTGAACCAGGCCCGCCCCTGCGAGTTCGCCGGGTTCGAGTACACGAAGACCGAGTCGACGAAGGCCCACGTGAGGATCAGCGCGCCGATGAGCGGCGCCAGCCCGATGAAGACGAAGTTCTTCAGGCTCTTGAACACGTGGCGTCGGTAGTAGACGACGCACGCATATCCGGTCATCGCGTAGTAGAAGGCGATCCCGAAACCGAGGGCGAGGATGGAGTTCGCCAAGACGTTCGGGCTGATCAGCGTGAGCACCACGTACCAGACGATCGCCACGGCACCGAACAGGAGCGTCGAGAACCCGGGCGACAAGAAGCGAGGGTTGATGCCACCAAACCTCGCCGGGAAGGCCTTGTGCACGGCCATGGACAGCGACGAGCGGGCCGCCGGGAGGATGGTGGTCTGCGTGGACGCCGACGCCGACGTGAGCACCGCGATGATCAGGAGCTTGTTCCAGGGGGACCCCAGCACCGCCTTGGACAGCGCATTGAGGACATCACTGCTGTTGTTGGTGAGAAAGGTGGCGCCGTGGAACGACTGGGCGGCGAAGGAGACGACGACGTAGACGAGGAGGAGCACCAAGGTGGACAGGAGGGCGGCCACCCCCGGGGTCCGCTTGGCATCCTTGGATTCCTCGTTCACCGTCACCGCGGTGTCCCATCCCCAGTAGATGAACACGGCCACCAGGATCCCGCTCGCCAGCGCGGCCGCCGAGGGGATCCGGAACGGATTGAGCCAGGAGATGGACGGGGTGACGCTGTGGGCGACCCCGCCTGCGGCCACCTTCGCCAACGCGATCGCCGCGAAGACAATCAGGATGACGATCTCGGCTCCGAGAAGCCCGACTTGGGTGCGGGCGGAGAGCTCGATCCCGATGTAGCAGATGAGCGTCATCACGATGATCCAGATGACTCCGACGAACGTGACCCAGAACTTGCTCTGGGCCAGGCCGTTGGCCCCGAAGAGCGAGAATGTGTACGACCCGGCGATCTGGCTCAGGCTGGGCATGACCACGAGGTCGGTGACCAGGATGCCCCACCCGGCCAGCCAGCCCGCCTTGGGGCCGATCGACCGCGTCACCCAGGTGAACGTGGTGCCGCAGTCCGGGTCGGCGCGGTTCATGTAGTAGTAGGCGGCGGCGATGAACAGCATCGGCACGAAGGCGATGAGCATGATCGAGGGGGCGAACAGGCCGACCACCGCCGTCACCAGGCCGAGCGACGCCGCCAGGCTGTAGGCCGGGGCGGTCGACGCCACGCCGATCACCAGGCTGGACACGAGGCCGAGGGCCCCGACCTTCAGGCCCTTGCCGACTACCTGCGGCGCATCGGTGGTGCGCTCGCCCACGCCGGTTGTCGTCATCGACCCCCCTCCGCTAGCGGATTGTGACCCCAATGACCCATTTGACAAGTAATCTGATTGCTGGACAGCCTATAGACGACTGAATCCATTGCGCCAGTGCCATTTAGCTGGCGATTTCGAGGAGAGGCATGGCACGCGTCGCCGGCACCGAGGTGCCGCTCGAGAACTTCATCGGCGGGGCCTTCAGTGCGGGAGGTGGCTCCTCGTGGGCGGTGATCGACCCGGCGACCGGGGAGCCCATCGCCTCGGTTGCGTCGGTAAGCCCCGCCGAGCTCGACGCGGCCGTGGCAGCAGCCGCGGGGGCGTTCCCTGCGTGGTCGGCCACCTCGCCCGGCGAGCGGGCGGCTGCTCTGCTCTCGATCGCTCAGGTGATCGAGGATAACGAGCCCGTCTTCAGCGCGCTCGAGTCCCGCAACGTTGGGAAGCCGATCAGCGGCGTCCCCGACGAGATCGGGTTCGCGGTCGACAACCTGCGCTTCTTCGCCGGGGCCGCCCGCATGCTCGAGGGCCGGGCCTCCGGCGAGTACCTGACGGGCTACACCTCGATGCTGCGCCGGGACGCCGTGGGCGTCGTGGCGTCCATCACCCCGTGGAACTACCCGTTGATGATGGCGGTCTGGAAGCTCGGCCCCGCCCTCGCCGCCGGCTGCACGGTTGTCCTCAAGCCGAGCGAGATGACTCCCCTGACCTCGCTGAAGCTGGCCGAGCTGGTGGGCGACCTCCTGCCGCCCGGTGTCTGCAACGTCGTGACCGGTGGCGGCGATGTCGGGGCCGCGCTCGTCCGGCACCCCGGTGTCGACATGATCTCGCTCACGGGATCGGTCCCGACCGGCAAGGACATCGCCGGCGCCGCGGCCGCGTCGCTGAAGCGCGTCCACCTCGAACTCGGGGGGAAGGCGCCGGTGGTCGTCTTCGACGACGCCGATCTGGAGGCCGTGACGAGCGCTGTCCGCCTCGCCGGGTTCACCAACGCCGGCCAGGACTGCACGGCCGCCTGCCGGGTCGTGGCCGGACCGCGGGTCGCGGACGACCTCACGGATGCGCTGCGTGAGGCTGCCTCCACCCTCGTGCTCGGCGATCCCGACGACGAGAGGACCGAGCTCGGTCCGCTCGTCTCGGCGGCCCAGCGGGACCGCGTGGCGGGGTTCGTCGAGCGCGCCGTCCAGGGCGGCGCCACCGTGGCGACCGGCGGACAGGTGGCCGACCGCCCCGGTTGGTACTACGAGCCCTCGGTGATCGTCGGCGTCTCCCAGGGGGACGAGATCGTCCAGCGCGAGGTATTCGGCCCGGTGGTGACGGTGCAGAAGATGGGCAGTGAGGACGAGGCCATCGCTCTCGCCAACGGGGTCGACTATGGCCTGGCGGCCAGCGTCTTCACCACCGACGTCGGCAAGGCGATGCGCGCCGCAGCACAACTGCGCTTCGGAACGGTGTGGATCAACGACCACATCCCACTCGTCTCGGAGATGCCCCACGGGGGATTCAAGCAATCGGGATACGGCAAAGACATGTCGGTGTACGCCATCGAGGCGTATACCGAACCCAAACACGTGATGGTGAAATGGTGATCGAGATGAGCAAGGACCGAACTACCCAATCAGCAGTGGACATCGAACGAATGAGCGCGCGGGCGCGCAGCATTTCGGCCGTCGAGAAGGTGCGGTTGGCTCACTCGACCCCGCGCTCGCGCGCGCTCTTCGACCGCGCTCGTGCGTCGATGCCCCTCGGCGTCGCCTCGTCGTTCCAGGCAGCGGAGCCCTATCCGATCTATCTGGCGCGTGGTGAGGGCCCGTTCGTGTGGGACGTCGACGCGACCAAGCGGATCGATTACCACAACGGCTTCGGGTCCATGGCGGTCGGTCACGCCCACCCGAAGATCGTCGAAGCGATCGACAGGGCGGCTCGCACCGGAACGCACTTCGCCGTGACCACCGAGACGACCGTCCTGCTCGCTGAGGAGCTCTGCCGGCGCTTCCGCCTCGACCGGGTCCGGTTGACCAACTCGGGCACCGAGGCGACGATGGACGCCATCCGGGTGGCCCGCGGGGCCACCGGTCGCGACCTCATCTGCAAGATCGAGGGCTCCTACCACGGGCACCACGATGCGGTGATGTTCTCGGTGACCCCGAGCCTCACCCTCATCAATGATTCGCAGGGCGGCCCGCTGCCGCCGGCCTCGGGAGGCATCCCGGCCGGGATGGCGGCCTGGACCACCGCGGTCCCCTACAACGACCTCGAGGCCGTGCAGCGGCTGTTCGAGGCCCGCGGGGACGAGCTGGCCTGCTTCATCATCGAGCCGGTCATGATGAACATCGGGATCGTCCTGCCGAAACCCGGCTACCTGGAGGGCCTGCGAGCGCTGTGCACTCGCTACGGCGTCGTCCTCATCTTCGACGAGGTGAAGTGCGGGGCCACCATCGCGGCCGGCGGGGCGATCGAGCGCTTCGGCGTCCAGCCCGATCTGGCGTGCTTCGCCAAGTCGATCGCGGGCGGCGTGGCCGCGGGCGCGTTCGGCGGCAAGGCCGAGCTCATGGACCAGATCGGGAACGGCATCGCCCAGCAGGGCACGTTCAACGGCAACCCGCTGGCAGCCGCGGCCGGACTGGCCGCGCTGACCGAGGTCCTCACGCCCGACGCGTACCTGCACTTCAAGCACCTGGGGGCTCGCCTGACCGACGGCTGCCTGAGGGCGATCACGAACTTCGGCATCCCGGCGCACGTGATTGACCTCGGCTGCAAGGGCTGCGTGTCCTACCGGGACGAGCCGCTGATCGACTACCGCTCGTTCCTCGAGACCAACGCCGATCTCTTCGACGCATCGTGGGCCTGGCTGATCAACCGCGGCATCTTCTTGACGCCGGGCAACGAGGAGCAGTGGACGCTCTCCGTCCAGCATGAGGACGAAGAGATTGACCGCTATATCGAGGTGTACGGCGAGTTCTGCGCCGCGCTGGCGTAAGCCCGCCGGTCACTCGCTGACCGGGGCCGGCGCGCTCGCTCAGCGTCCCAGCGCATCGTGCGCCCGGTACCACCACCCGGCCAAGGGCAAGAGGCCGCGGGCGCGTCGCGGCAGCGGCAGCGGCCGCCAGCGGTCTGCCGCGAACGACGGGAGCTCGCCCTCGCCGCACAGCCAGCGACCCAGTGCGCGCCCGAAGTGCACCGAGACGGCGACGCCGGTGCCGCAGTAGCCCATGGCGTACACGACGCCCGTCGGCTCGTGCCGTCCGATGTGCGGCAGGCGGTCCGCGGTCAGGCCGACCTGACCGCCCCAGGCCCGCGCCACCCGCACCCCGGCGAGCGGGGGGTGGAACCGGACCAGCGCGTCGTAGAGCTCATCACGGGCCGCCTCGAGCGTGGTGGGCGAGAAGGACGTCCGCCCGCCGAAGAGGACCCGTGTGCCGTCGGGGGACAACCGCCAGTAGTGCAAGAAGTTCTTCGTGTCGAAGAACATTCGTCCCTTCGGGCTGATCGCCTGGGCGACGGCGGCGGCGATCGGCTCGGTGGCGATAATGAAGCTGCCGATGCCGAGGATGCGACGGCCGAGCCAAGGGACGAGCGTCGAGTCGGTCGTGCCGTTGGTGGCGACGATCACCTCACCGGCCTCGATGTCGCCGGCGGTCGTGCGCAGGGTATGGCGCGAGCCGCGCCGGCCGATCCCGAGCACCGAGACGCCCGGGTGCAGCGCCGCACCGGCCCGGGCGGCCGCACCGGCGATGCCCGCGGCCAGCTTGGCCGGATGCAGGGCGCCGCTGTGTTCGACCACCATTCCCCCGTAGAAGCGCCCCGAGCCGATCTCGGCGGACAGCTCGTCCCGGCCGAGGTAGGTGGCCGACTGGCCGACCGAGACGTAGGCGCAAGCGGCGCGGCGCAGCCGCTCCGCCTGGCGCGGATGGTGGGCCAGTTCCAGGTGACCGGTCGGCGTGAAATCGCAGTCGATGCCCTGCTCAGCGACCAGGGCGCGCAAGCCGTCGTAGGCTGCGACGGTGTCGTCGAACCTCTGGCGCCCGCCAGGTTCGGCCAGGAGCGTGGCCAGATCGTGCTTGACACCGGGATGCACCATGCCGCCGTTGCGCGAGCTGGCGCCGCGCGCGATACCGCCGCTGTCGAGGACCGCGACCGCCCGACCGCGCCGTGCCAGTTCCAGCGCGGCCGCCAGTCCCGTGTAGCCCCCACCCACCACGGCGATGTCGACCGTGGGTGCCGGCCGCTCGCCCTGCGGGTCGGGCAGGGGCACGCCGTCCCACCAGTAGGGCGTGGGCGCGTAGTCGTGGCTGAGCGGGGCGGGGGTCGTGGGTCCCAGATTCGCAGGGCCCGCGCCGGCTCACAAGGACGACCGTGACGCTCGGCGCCGGCAACAGCCTGGACGACATCGATCGGCGCATCATCGAGCAGCTCCAGCGGGACGGCCGCATCCCCTACGCGCAGCTCGGCCCGACGGTCGGGCTGTCCCAGGCGGCCGTCCGCCACCGGGTGCAGCGGTTGATCGACGGCAAGGTCATCCAGATCGTGGCCGTGGCCGACCCGCGGGTGCTTGGGTTCACCCGACAAGCCATGATCGGCCTCAAGATCGAGGGGGACACCCGGCGGGTGGCCAACGCGGTGGCGGCCCTGCCGGAGGTGGAGTACGTCGTGCTCACGGCGGGCGCGCTCGACATGCTGGTAGAAGTCGTGGTGGAAGATGATGAACAGCTCCTCCAGGTGCTGAACGACAAGATCCGGGCCATCGACGGCGTGAAGACCACCGAGACCTACATCTACCTCCAGGTGCACAAGGAAACCTACGAATGGGGACGCCCATGACCTCGGACGAAGCGACCAACGACCCGCTGGCCGACCGGCTCCAGGCCAAGGCCAAGCGGCACCTGTGGATGCACTTCACGCGTCTCGGCGCCTTCGCAGAGCGACCCATACCGATCTTCGTGCGGGGATCGGGCGTGCGGCTGTTCGACGCCAACGGGCGCTCGTTCCTCGACGCCCTGGCCGGGCTCTTCGTGGTGCAGGTCGGTCACGGCCGAACCGAGCTGGCCGAGGTCGCCGCCCGCCAGGCCGAGCAGCTCGCGTACTACCCGATCTGGTCGGCCGCCCACCCGGCCGCGATCGAGCTCGCCGCCCGCCTGGCCGATCTGGCCCCGGGCGACCTCAACCGGGTGTTCTTCACGACCGGTGGCTCGGAGGCTGTCGAGTCCGCCTGGAAGCTGGCGCGCGCCTACTTCCGGGCCATCGGCCAGCCCGAACGGACCAAGGTCATCGCCCGCGACCTCGCCTACCACGGCACCACCATGGGCGCCCTGGCCGTGACGGGCCTGCCGCTCATCAAGGACCAATTCGAGCCGCTGGTCCCCGGCGCGTCGCACGTGGTGAACACCAACCGCTTCCGTTCCCCGTTCCCGGCCGACGTCGAGCGCGACGACGAGCGGTTCGCCGCCGCCTGTGCCGACGCCATCGAGGCGGAGATACTGGCCCAGGGACCAGAGACGGTGGCCGCGGTCTTCCTCGAGCCGCTGCAGAACACGGGGGGCTGCTTCCCTCCGCCCCCCGGCTACTTCGCCAAGGTCCGCCAGATCTGCGACCGCCACGGGGTGCTCCTCGTCTCCGACGAGGTGATCTGCGGGTTCGGCCGCCTGGGTGCCTGGTTCGGGGCGCAGCGCTACGACTTCCAGCCCGACATGATCACCTTCGCCAAGGGGGTGACCTCTGGCTACTCGCCGCTCGGCGGGGTCATCTGCCGGGACTTCCTGGCCGAACCGTTCCTCGCCCCCGAAGCCACCTACGCCCACGGGATCACCTTCGGCGGCCACCCGGTCTCCTGCGCGGTGGGCCTGGCCAACCTGGACCTGATGGAGCGCGAGGACATCCTCGAGCACGTGGCGCAGTCCTCCGCCTCGTTGATTAGCCGACTGCAGGGCCTCCGGGACCTGCCGATCGTGGGCGACGTGCGCGGCGACGGCTTCTTCTGGGCGATCGAGATGGTGAAGGACGGCGACGACCACTCGGTCCGCTTCACCCCCGAAGAGCGCCGGGAGCTGGTCCGCACCGTGGTGGCCCCCGGCCTCTTCGAGGCGGGTCTCATCTGCCGGGCGGACGACCGGGTGGACCCGGTGATCCAGCTCTCCCCGGTCCTGTTGTGCGACGAGGACGAGTTCGACGAGATCGAGACGACGCTGCGGGCCGTGCTGATGGAGGCGACGAAGTTCCTCGCCCACCAGAGCTGAACCCCGCCGGCCGCGGCCGTTGGGGGCCCGATGAAGCTCAAGCTCGACCTGCACGAGGTCTACAACAAGGGGCACGACATCGACCGCGCGTTGCGGGAGATCATCGACGAGGCCGAGGCCAAGAAGGCCCCGCTGGTCGAGATCATCCCCGGCAAGGGGTCGGGCCAGCTGAAGAAGCACGTCCTACGGTTCTTGGACCAGCCCGAGGTGAAGGCCCGCTACCACCGCGTCGAGAAGGACTCCAAGAACTTCGGCCGGGTCTTCGTCCACTTCCGCTGGAAGTAGAAGGAGCCGCCGGCGCTGGCCGGCGGCTCCTTCACCATCTCTCGACCGCCACCGGGGTTCCGGTGGTCGGTGGTCCGCCCTAGGCGGTCTGGACCAGCTTCTTTGGCGGGGCAGCCTCGCCACCCGCCACCGAGTGCACCGGTCCGGCGCCCGGGCTGGTCGCGTAGACCGGGCCGACCGGGGTCACGCCCATGAACGTCCCGCTCGGCAGCTTGATCGGCGTCGCCGAGGTCGACATCTTGTACAGCTGCTCACCCTCGTAGCCGAAGTGGACGGTCGACGAGTACGAGTAGGGGACGAAGCCCGGCGTGATGAACGTCTTGCCCTTGGTGGCGATGGCATTCAGGAGGCCCTGACGAGTCAGGTTCTTCCCGGCCGCCTGCAGGGCCTGCACCACCGTGTAGCCGAGGCCCACGCCGACCAGCTCGTCACCGGTGATCCCGTTCTTGGACACGAGCGACGGCGCGTAGTCGTTGAGGAGCTTCGTCGCCACCTTCACCCAGGCGTTGGAGGTCTGGTTCTCGAACGGACCGTAGCCATCGGTGATGGCGCCGTTCAGCAGCGACTGGCCGGCCGGGGCCGGGGTCGTCAACGCCGCCGCCGCACCGATGGCGGACGGGTCAGCGGCCACGCCGTCGATTATGAGCTGCGGCGAGTAGCCGAGGGTCGCCGCCGTCGTGAGGAACAGGCCGACGAAGGGCGGGATCGCCGCCAACATGACCACCTGGGCGCCGGCCGACTGCAGGGCGGCCACCTGGGTGTTCACACCGGCGACGTAGGCCGCCGTCGTGGCGGTGTAGGTCTGGCTGGAGACCACGGAGCTCGACTTGACCTCCATGGCGGCACCCTTCAGGAAGTCCTGGCCGAACTCGTCGTCCTGGGTGAAGTAGCCAATCTTCTTGCCCTTGAAGTTCTTGGCCGCGTAGGCGGCCAGAATCTTGCCGTCAACGGTGTAGGGCGGCTGCCAGCCGGTCGTGTACGGGTACTTCGAGCTGCTCCAGCAGTTGCAGCCCGAGAGCACGAACAGCTGAGGGATCTTCTGGCTGTTCAGGTAGCCCTGCACTGCCAGCTGCGTCGGAGTCCCGAGGGAGCCGACGTCGGCGAAGATGTTGTCCTGCAGGACGAGCTGGTGCGTCATCGTCGAGGTGACCGACGGGCTGTACGTGTCGTCGAGGTAGGTGAAGTTGATCTGGCGACCGTTCACCCCGCCGTGGGCGTTGGCCCAGTCGAAGACGGCCTTCATCGCCGGCGCGATGTCGTTGTAGTTGGCGGCGACGCCGGTCAGCGGCTCGGTCGCCCCCAGGGAAATCGAGTTGCTCGTGACTCCGGGTGTGGAGGCACTGGCCGCGCCGGCCGTCGTTCCGAACGCGCTCACCACCATGGTGGCGGCCGTGGCGGCCACCACCGCACCGGTGGCGAAGATCCGCGCCCGGCCTCTGGCCGCACGCAACGAGAATCGCTTCATTGCTACCCCCCTCTGGGTTGTCGTCGGGCGTTGTCATCACACCCCTTGCTTCTCCGTCTCGGTCACCGATCCGCCGGCAATATCAGGCGAATTGATATTCGATCCGGGTGGCTCCTGTAACGGTAGCGTCATATTAGTAACAGGGTCGGAGGAAAAGTACGCGGCCACCTTCCCGGCCACCCACCGCAGGGCGCCCTGGATCCCGGCCGGCGCCACCATCATCATGACCACCAGCACCAGCCCGAAGATGATGATGGCCAGGTTGGCGCTCACCAGGCTGTTGGCGTGGAAGGCGTTGGCGAGCGACCTGGCCCACTCGTTGGGCAGGTACACCACGATGATCGCCCCCCACCACACCCCCATGAGACTCCCGGTGCCTCCGAGCACGACGCCGGCCAGCAGATAGATCGAGAGCGCGAGCGGGAACTCGGCCGAGTTCGTCACCCCGGCAGAAAGTGCCAAGAGGGCGCCCGCCAGCCCGGCGCACCCGGAGCTCACCATGAAGGCGATCACCTTGGTGCGGGGCACGTTGATCCCGGCCAGCGACGCCGCGATCTCGTCGTCGCGCACTGCCCGGAACGACCGGCCGAATCGGCTCCGCAACAGGTTGCCCAAGAGGACGAGGACGATCAGGGCGCACAGGAGCTGGATCCAGGCCAGCCACTGCTCGGGGTTGATGTCCGAGGGGCCGGTGGGGGGCGGTGTGGTCAGCCCCTGGTCGCCACCGAAGATGCTGTTGTACTGATTGGTGACGTAGGGGAGGCCGAGGGCGACCGTCAACGTCATGCCCGCCAGGTACGGGCCGCGCAGGCGGGTGGCCGGAATGCCGATGATCCCGCCGGCGACGACGCTCACGGCGACGGCGATGGCCAGCTCGGGCACCAGGTTCCAGTTGGTGTGGGTGTAGAGGAGGGCGAGGGTGAACGCGCCGACCGCCATGAACCCGCCGCTGCCGAGCGAGATCTGCCCGTTGATCCCGGTGAGGAGCGTCAGCCCGGCCAGGGCGATGGCGTAGAAGGCGACCTGGCCGGCCTGGTAGTCGTTGAACGCGCTCAGCCAGTTGGTGAGGAAGTAGAGGCCCACACCGGCCAGCACCGCGAAGGTGAGGTGGCGCAGCATCGGCTGGCGCGGCAGCCGGAACCACGGCTGGGCGGTGAGCGCCCGGACCGGGCGTTTCAGCGCGTCCACTCAGACCCTCCGGGCGGGCGGCCGGGCGAAGATGCCCTCCGGGCGGATCATCAGGGAGATGATCACGAGGGCGAGCGCCCCCATCGGCTCGAGCGAGCCGCCCAGGTACCCACCGACCCAGGCCAGCGAAAGCCCCGTGATGAGGCCGCCGACGAGCGCCCCGACCGGGCTGTCGAGGCCGCCGACCACGGCCGCCGTGAAGCCGTAGACGAGGATCACGTCCATGAAGTTGGGGGTGAGCGAGGACGTGGGCACCACCAGCAGCGCGGCCAAGACCCCGGCCGAAGCAGCCAGCGCCCAGCCCAACGTGAGGAGCGGTTTCACCCGCACGCCGAGCAGCCGGGCGGCCTCGGGGGCGAAGGCGACCGCCCGCATCCGCAGCCCCAGGTTGGTGGCCCGGAAGAGCACCAGCATCACCGCCATCAGCGTGAGCACCGCGACCACGATGTACACGTCGAAGGGGGAGAACGCGATCTGGGTTCCCCCGATCTTCTGGCCCGACTCCGAGAAGGGGGCCGGGTACACCCGGGTCGTGCTTCCCCAGATGGCCCCGGCGATCCCCTCCAAGAAGATGAGGAAGCCGAAGGTGATGATGATCGCGTTGAGCGGCGACTTGTTCTGGATCGGGCGGATCAGCACGTACTGCGTCGTGGCGCCGAAGAGAAGCCCGACTGCGAGCGCGGCCAGCAACGCCTCCCAGTAGTTCGCCCCCTGGTGCAAGATGGCGTAGGCGATGTAGGTGGTGATCATCGCCATCGCCCCCTGGGCGAAGTTCACGATGTTGGTCGCCCGGAAGATCAGCACCAGCCCCAGGGCGACCGCCGAAACGATCATCCCGCTGGCGATGCCCCCCAGGGTGATGTTCAAGAAGAACTGCATGTTGAAATGCCGCTCCTAGTAGCCGAGGTAGTGATGCCGGAGGTCGCTGTCGCCAGCCACCGCGTCCGCGTCGTCGCACACCACCACCCTCCCGAGATTGATGACGACCGCTCGCTGGGCGATCGACAGAGCGCTTCGTGCGTTCTGTTCGACCAGGACGACGATGAGCTTGGAGGCCACGGTCAGGTCCCGGAGCACAGCCATGAGGCGAGCGGTGACGATCGGTGCCAGGCCCAGCGACGGCTCGTCGAGCAGAAGCACCTTGGGGCGGGCCACCAGCGCGCGACCGATCGAGAGCATCTGGCGCTCGCCACCCGACAGTGTGTTGGCATGCTGTCGGCGCCGCAGTTCGAGCGGCGGGAACAGCTCGTAGATCTCTTCGATGACCGCCGAACGCTCGTTGCGAGCGAACCGCCACAGTGCCCCGAGGCGGAGGTTCTCGTCGATCGTCATCTCGTCGATAACCGCGCGACCCTCGGGCACGTGTGACACACCGTGACGGACGATCCGCTCGACCGACATCTTCTCGAGCTGCTCGCCGTCGTAGCGGATGGTGCCCTTCCGCGGGTGGACCAGCCCGGTAATGGTGCGAAGCAGGGTGGTCTTGCCGGCGCCGTTGGCGCCCAGCACCGCGGTGACCTCTCCCTCCTGCGCGCTGAACGTGACGTCGGTGAGCGCGTTGACGGCACCGTAAGAGACGCTGAGGTCTTCGATGTCGAGGACGGCCATCGCGATCAGCCGTCGGTCGCCGACATGGTCGAGATGTCCTGGCCGAGGTAGGCGGTGGTCACCTCTGGGTTGGCCTGGACCTCGGCGGGTGTCCCGGTGGCGATGACGCGACCGAAGTTGAGCACGACGAGACGGTCACAGGTCGACATGACGAGGTCCATGTGGTGCTCCACCAGGAGGACCCCCATGCGGGGCCGTAACCGGGCGAGCAGCTCCCTGAGCTCGTCCATGTCGTCGGTGGACAACCCGCTCGCCGGCTCGTCGAGCAGGAGGAGGGTCGGCTCCGCCATGAGGGCGCGAGCGAGCGAGGCCCGCTTCTGGATCCCGTACGGGAGTGCTTGGGGGTAGGCCTTCGCATACTGGGCGATGTGCAGCTCGCCGAGGAGCTCGAGCGCCTTGTCTCGCAGCCGAGTCTCCTCGCGGCTCGAGCGCCAGAGCCCGAACAGCGCAGAGGCGAAGTCGGCCTTGGCAATCGCCTGGCCCCCGGCCATCACGTTCTCGACCACGCTCAGTCCGCGCCAAAGCCCCACACCCTGCAGTGTCCGCGCGATCCCCAACTTGGCCAGGTGATGCGGTTGGTGCCTTCCTAGGGCCTGGCCGCGATAGCTGAGCGTCCCCGAGTCGGGCCGGACGAAGCCGCAGATGATGTTGAACAGCGTCGTCTTGCCGGCGCCGTTCGGGCCGATCACGCCGACGATCTCGCCTGATTCGGCGGTGAGCGAGACGCCGTCGAGCGCGGTCAGACCACCGAAGGCGACCGTGACCTCGTTGACCGCGAGTCCCGCCGGCGCTGCGCTGCTCATGGCCCTCCAGGCGACGACGACCGTGCCCGACACGGTGCGCCCCATCCCCCACCCCAACTGTCTGCGGCTCGGCGCCAGCGTTGCCGCGAACCCGGCCGCGAGGCCCGGTTCCCTGCGAGAAGTATGGGGTACCCCGTCAACAGGCGCAACCAGACGCCACGTGCCCCGTACGCTCCCGGATGGACCTCAGGCCTGCGGTTGCGAGAGCTTTCGGTGGTCCCAACTGACCGTTCGATCGACGACGACCTTGGCCACGATCCGCTTGTGCAGCATGGCCTCGATGACGGGACGGAGGTCCTCGCGATACGGGCCGTTGTAGCGCTCGTAGACGCTGACACCGAGCTCGTACATCTCCGCGGGGTCGTCGACGAACTCGGCATGCCCCACCAGTTCGACGCCGCGCAGCTCGTTGTACGCGTCGCCGGCCTCGAACAGACAGGTGAGACGCTGATCGCGCAGCAGATTCCGGGCCTTTTGGGACTTGGCCTTGGTCTCGAACGCGACCGCGCCCTCCAAGAACCCGTACCACATGGCCACTGCATGGATCGTCCCGTCGTGGTTGAACGTGCACAGGGTCGCGACGCGACGCGATGCGATGAAGGCCGCCACCTCGTCGTCTCGCATCCGGATGCCCTGGCGCTGGTTGACCCCGGCACCGTAGGGCATTGCATCGCTCATTGGCGGTCGGCTGCGGACGTCCGGTCAACCATCGCTCCCCCTCCCTGGCGTAAGCGGGGATCCTGATCCGAGCCGCGGCGTGCTCCGATGGGTCCCCACGTCGCGCGCAACCGGGGGGTCGCAGCCACCGGCTCGGGAACGCCGCTCGGTCCGTGGAAACAATTCACCTGAGGGTCATCTCTCTGTAGCGCGTGCTTCGCGGATCGTTCATCTGTGCCGCGTAGCCTGGTCAGCATGACACCTGCCAGCTGGGTGGCGCCTCAGCAGGGTGGGGTGTCAGGTTCTGACTCGATCGTCACCTCGGGTGTCGTTCGAAGGAACCACCCCGGGACGCCGGGCTCGTCTACGCGCTCCGGCGTCGTTCGCACGGGTGCTCGCGTACCTGGGCGCCGAGGCGACGAGTGGGGGCCTCCCCCCTTCCCCACTCGTCGCCTCCCCTTCTCCCCCGGCGTCAACCGCGCCGCCCGGTGACCGCCACGGTCGAGTCACGCGAGGGGTCGACCCCCCGGGACAACCGGCCGCTGGTCCTCGTCGTCGACGACGAGGAGTCCTACCGCCAGGCTCTGGCCTCCGGGCTCTCCCGCGAGGGCTTCGCCGTCGAACTGGCGGCGGACGGCCACGAAGCGCTGCGGCTGTTCCACCGCATCCACCCGGACCTGGTGCTGGTCGACGTGATGCTGCCCGATCAGTCCGGGGTGGAGCTCTGCCAGCAGATGCGGTCGCTCGCACCGGTCCCCATCATCATGGTGACGGCCAAGGACTCCGAGGTCGACGTGGTCCTCGGCCTCGAGTTGGGCGCTTCGGACTACGTGCCCAAGCCGTTCCGGCTGCGAGAGCTGGTCGCTCGGATGCGGGCCGTGCTGCGACGAGGGTCCCCCTCGAGTGCCACCCTCACCGAGGAGGTGCTCGTGGCCGGGCCGGTCCGCCTCGACACCGGGCGTCGGTTGGTCACCGTGAACGGCCAGACCGTCGACCTGTCCCGCAAGGAGTTCGACCTGTTGGCCCTCCTCATGTCTCACGCCGGCCAGGTCGTCACCCGCGACCGGTGCATCGACCGACTCTGGTGGGATCAGGACCTGGCCGACACCCGGACGCTCGACACGCACATGAAGCGACTCCGCCGCAAGATCGAGCCCGACCCCGCCAACCCCCGCCACCTGGTCACCGTCCGCGGGGTCGGATTCCGTTTCGAGGGCTGAGCGCACCGCCGAGCGGACGGCGGCCCGCGGGGCGCGCAGTACGCTCGGGCGATGCAAAAGGGCGACGTGGTCGAGGACTTCGAGCGTCTCGATGAGACCGGTGCCCCTCGACGCCTGAGCGGCTGGCTGGCCTCGGGACCGGTGGTCCTCTTCTTCTATCCCGCCGCCATGACCTACGGCTGCACCCGGGAGTCCTGCCACTTCCGGGACCTCGCCGCCGAGTTCCAGGCCGTCGGCGCCCAGCCCGTCGGGATCAGCGGCGACCGTGTCGAGCGGCAGAAGCAGTTCGCCGACAAGCACCACTTCGGTTTCCCCCTGCTCTCGGACGCCGACGGCTCGGTCGCCCGACAGTTCGGCGTCCAGCGCGCCATCGGCGCCCTCGGGAACCGGCGCCAGACCTTCGTGATCGACTCTGACCGCACCGTGCTCGAGGTCATCTCCTCGGAGGTGGCGATGAAGGCCCACGCCGATCGGGCGCTGGCGGTGCTGCGCGCCCGGCGCGCCCCGCTGTCCTGACCGGCGGCGACGATGACCCCGGAGGCCCTCCGCGGCACCGATCGGACCACGCTGCGCCGACATCGCGAGCGGGGCGACTACGACCGAGCGCTTGCCTATGAGATCTTGGACGAGGCGCTCATCTGTCACGTCGGCTTCAACACCGGTGGGTCGCCCTTCGTCACGCCGATGACCTTCGCCCGCGTCGGCGATGCCCTCTACCTACACGGGGCGGTCGGCAACCGGATGTTGCGAGCCCTGGCCGACGGGACACCGGCCTGCGTCGAGGTCACCCTGCTCGACGGGCTCGTCCTCGCCCGCTCGGCGTTCCACCACTCGATGAACTACCGCTCCGTCATGCTCTTCGCCGTCCCCGAACGCGTCGACGACCTCGACGAGAAGCGCACCGCCGTCGCGGCCCTCCTCGAGCACATGGTTCCCGGTCGGAGTCTCGACGCCCGGGGTCCGACCGAGGCCGAGCTCACGGCCACCCTCTTCCTGCGCTTCGCCATCGACGAAGGCTCGGCCAAGGTCCGCCGCGGGCCACCCCTCGACGACGAGGAGGACATGGAACTCGGCGTGTGGGCGGGGGTCGTGCCCTTCGAGCGGCTGGTGCGGGCGCCGCTCCCCGACGCGCAGCTCCCGTCGGGCGTCGCCCTTCCCGAGTATCTGGCCCGGTACGCCGAAGGAAAACCCTCTAGATAACGACCTCGGCGCCCACTCGGGCCGGGCCTAGTCTGCCCCGATGGCCCGACGGATCCTCATCGATTTCGCGCCGCTGCGCGAGAGCCGGGACTTCCGTCTCCTCTTCGTCGGCCAACTGGTCTCCACCTTGGGCTCCCAGCTCACCGTGGTGGCCATCCCCTTCCAGATCTACCGCGAGACGCACTCCTCGCTACAGGTCGGCCTGGTGAGCATCGGCCAGCTGGTGCCGCTCGTCGTGTGCTCGCTCATCGGCGGCTCGGTCGGCGACGCGGTCGACCGCCGCCTGCTGATCCTCGTCTCGACGGTGGCCCTCACGTTCACGAGCCTGGGCCTGGCGTTGAACTCGTTGGGACACCACCCGGCGATCTGGGTCCTCTACGTGGTCAGCGCATTGGCCGCCGGCTTCACCGGCTTCTCCAACCCGGCCCGCAACGCGGCCATCCCGCTCCTGGTCGACAGCCGCCTCCTGGTCGCGGCATTCTCCTACTCCCAGGTCATCTTCCAGGTCGGCACCGTCGTCGGACCCGCGGTGGCCGGCGTGCTCATCGCCCACACCAGCGTCGCCTGGGTCTACTCGATCGACGCCATGACCTTCGTCGTCGCCATCGTGACCACCTTCCTCATGTCGCCCATCCCGCCGTCACCCGGGGCCCAACGGCCGGGGATCGGCTCGATCCTGGAGGGCATCCGCTACCTGCGGGGGCGGCCGGCCATCCAGGGCACCTACCTCATCGACATCAACGCGATGGTCTTCGGTATGCCGCGCGCGCTGTTCCCGGCGCTGGCCCTGAACGTGTTCGGCGGAGGGGCGACCACGCTCGGCTGGCTCTACGCGGCCCCCGGGGCCGGCGCGCTCCTCGGCGCGGTGACCACCGGCTGGGTGAGCGCCATCGTCCGGCGCGGCCATGCCGTCACCATCTCGGTCATCGTGTGGGGCGCCGCCATCACGGCCTTCGGCTTCTCGCGCATCCTCGGCCTCAGCCTGGCCTTCCTGGCGGTGGCCGGCTGGGCGGACGTCATTTCGGCCGTCCTGCGCAACACCATCCTCCAGAGCGTGGTGCCCGATCACTTCCGCAGCCGGATCTCGTCCATCCAGATGGCGGTGGTCCAGGGCGGGCCGCGCCTCGGCGACCTGGAGTCCGGTGCGGTCGCCTCCGCGCTCGGGACCGAGTTCTCCATCGTCTCGGGTGGCATTGCCTGCATCGTCGGCGCACTCGCCATGGCGGCGTTCATGCCGGGCTTCCGGCGCCACCGCTCCGACGACGCCACCGTCCGCCTCGGCGCGTCGCCCGACGGCTGAGGTCGATCGGCGCCGCCCGTCGACCTTCGCGAAGATGAGCCGACCGACGACGACGGAGGGCACATGGAACCGACGACGGGGCGAGGGGTCATCGCGCGGGCGAAGGGCGAACCGGTGTCGGTCGAGACCATCCTCGTGCCGGCACCGATCGAGGGCGAGGCGGTCGTCCGCGTCCAGGCCTGCGGGGTGTGCCACACCGACCTGCACTACCGGGAAGGTGGGATCAACGACGACTTCCCCTTCCTCTTGGGTCACGAGGCGGCCGGCATCGTAGAGGCGGTCGGTCCCGGGGTCACCTCGGTCGCCCCGGGAGACTTCGTCATCCTCAACTGGCGGGCGGTCTGCGGCTCCTGCCGGGCCTGCCGGCGGGGTCGGCCGTGGTACTGCTTCGCCACCCACAACGCCACCCAGCGGATGACGCTCGAGGATGGGACCCCCTTGTCGGCTGCCCTCGGCATCGGCGCCTTCGCCGATCGCACACTGGTCGCCGCCGGGCAGTGCACCAAGGTCGACCCGCGGGCGAAGCCCGAGGCGGTCGGGCTCCTCGGCTGCGGCGTCATGGCCGGCCTCGGCGCCGCGATGCTCACCGGCGAGGTCGGGACCGGCGACAGCGTGGCCGTCTTCGGCTGCGGCGGGGTGGGGTGCGCGGCCATCGCCGGCGCGCTACTGGCCGGTGCGCAGAAGGTCATCGCAGTCGACATCGATCCCCGCAAGCTGGCGTTGGCCCGCCAGTTCGGGGCCACCGACACCGTCGACGCCGGCGCGGGCGACCCGGTCGAGGCCATCCGGCGACTGACGGAGGGCAACGGGGCCGACGTCTGCATCGAGGCGGTCGGGAACCCCGAGGTCATGCGCCAGGCGTTCTACGCGCGCGACCTCGCCGGCACCTTGGTGCAGGTCGGTGTCCCGACGCCCACGATGACCGTCGAGCTGCCGATGATCGACTTCTTCGGCCGCGGCGGCCGCCTCAAGCCCAGCTGGTACGGGGATTGTCTCCCGTCGCGCGACTTCCCGCTCCTAGT
>Ga0209415_10003814_pt1 | contig 27907 bp, 22 predicted proteins | sample PeaSoiSIISIP2007_FD_187696 | JGI IMG/M metagenome (GOLD analysis project Ga0209415, IMG submission 187696) | Peat soil microbial communities from Weissenstadt, Germany - SII-SIP-2007 (SPAdes) (version 2) | ecosystem: Environmental > Terrestrial > Soil > Wetlands > Peat | place: Germany... | reverse complement strand
ACCCGCCGCATCAAGAACGCCTCCCGCGAAGTCCGTAAGAAGGAAGGCGAAATCGTGTCGGTCATGCAGGAGGCGCTTTCCTCCATTCGCGTGGTGAAGGCGTTCGCTCGCGAGGACTACGAACAAAAGCGCCTGGAAGAAGAGAGTCTCGAAGGCGTCGAGATCGGACTGCGGGCGCGTACACTCAAGGCAAAACTGGCGCCGCTCGTGGAAATAATCGTGGCCGTGGGAACTTGCCTGGTACTATGGTTTGGCGCGCGGATGGTGCTCAGCGGAGCGATGTCCGCCGGGTCGCTGGTGATCTTCATTCTGTACCTCGGCAAGATGTACAAGCCCATGCAGCAGCTCTCCAAAACGACCGACACGTACTCCAAGGCCGCCGTCGGGTGTGAGCGGATCCGCGAGATTCTCGACACGCACAACGAGATCAAGGATATTCCCGGAGCGCGCCGCGCACCCAAATTCAAAGGCGCAATCGAATTCGACGACGTGAGTTTCGGATACGAACCGGCCACTCTCGTTCTGAAGGATGTCAGTTTCCGGATCGAGCCGGGACAAGTGGCCGCTCTGGTCGGCCCCACCGGCGCAGGCAAGAGCACGATCATCAGTCTGATTCCGCGCTTCTACGATCCCGCTTCCGGCGTGGTGAAGATCGACGGACAGGATGTGCGCCGGTTCCAGCAGAAGTCGCTGCGCCAACAGATCAGCTTCGTCCTACAAGAAACGCTGCTCTTCCACGGGCCCATCTGGAACAACATCGCGTATGGAAAGCCCGAAGCAACGCGGGCCGAGATTTTGCGCGCTGCCGAGTTGGCCAACGCGCACGAGTTTATTGAAAAGCTCCCTGCTGGCTACAATACGATTCTCGGCGAACGCGGCGTCACGCTTTCCGGCGGACAGCGGCAGAGGATTGCCATCGCTCGGGCCATCATCCGCAATACGCCGATCCTGATCCTGGACGAGCCGAGCTCCGGCCTCGATGCGGCTTCCGAAAAGCTGGTCTTCGAAGCGCTGGATCGGTTGATGGAAGGGAAGACCTCCATCGTCATCGCTCACCGGCTCGCAACTATCCGCCGCGCCAATTGTATCTTTGTGGTAAATGATGGCGCCATCGTCGAGCGCGGCACCCACGAAGAATTGATGCGCGCCGGTGGGCTCTACTCGGATCTGCACGCCATCCAATTCGCGCCCGAAGAACCGCAACTCGCCGAGCCGCACGTGTAACCGAGGCGTGACCAAGGGAGCGATTACAACTTCTTCAACTCCGCGATCCTTTGCTGAAAATCCAACGCAAACTCATCCAGCTTTTCCCCCTCATATCCCGCCGAGCGAAACGCGTCGCGGATTTGATCGCGCGAAAGCTCGCCAAGCATATCGCCGATCCACCGCGCGTTTTGACGAGGAATGTCGCGCCCAATCCACCTCAGCCCCATCCGGCTGAAGAACTCATGCGGATTAAACATTGTCAAGAGGGCTGGGCGGCTGGGCACGTTAAAATCGACAAACTCGGGCCGCTCCTTCCTGATGAACTTGGAGCGAGTGTATGAACGCACGTTTCCTTTTGACTTGGTGTGCGAAATTCCGCGCCCCGTGGCGCCAAAGCTGGCTCCCAGATCGCTTACCTCGTAGACGCGCTTATCAACATCGTCCTTGCGCTTCTCGTCCCGGATCGCGTTGTTCTCATCTTTGAGATCCCAGTTGTTGATAACGGCCATCATCACCCGCAATCCGTCCAGCTCGCGCGTGCCGACGAAGGGATTGTCGCGCCACCGCCAAATGCCTTCCTTCTTCTCGCCTTCTGTTCTCTTGAGGCGCACGTTGTACATCACTCCACCCGGACCAATCAGGTTTTGACCGCGATGAACGTGCACCGGCATCCCCGTCACGCGAACTTCCGGAACGAAATAATCTTCATCCGCGTGATAGCCCACTGCCCAAACAAAACGCGAAGCCACCGTTTCAGGACGCGCCTCCGCGCCCAGCTTGATCTTCCACTTCACGCCTTCTTCGTCGCGAACGTCGTACTTCGGATTGGTGCCGTCCATGTCCTCTTTCACGAAGGTGAAGGGACCATGCGGCTCGTGCTCCTTGCCGCCCGGGCCATAGAAGAGGTTTTCGGATCGAATGTCTTTCGGTTCGCGCCACAGTTCGGTCAGAACGGGCTGTGTAATTTCTCCTGTTACACTCGTCGCGACGTAACGTTTTTGCGCGATTGCTGTCGATGGGCCGACCCACGAGGCCAACACCGCCAGCACACAAACCGTTGTAAGTCTCTTTCCGCTGATACGCATAGGCACCCCCCTCCGAAATGGCATTCATCTTGATGGAGCAAGAGTGATGCCACGGGTTACTTGGTACGGCGTCAAGGAGACCATTTGAAACTGCTGGTTCAGCCAGGCGACGGCGTCAAGCCGTTGTTGGATGCCATCAACGGCGCCCAGACCCGCGTCGAGATCATCATCTTTCGATTTGATCGGAGTGAAATTGAAAGGGCGCTCGGCAACGCAGCCGCGCGCGGTGTCTTCGTGCATGCTCTGATCGCCTATACCAATCGGGGCGGCGAGAAAAACCTTCGAAAACTCGAAATGCGGCTCCTGGAAGCCGGCATTACGGTCGCGCGCACCGCGGACGACCTGGCCCGGTACCACGACAAGCTTCTCATCATCGACCGTCGCGAATTATTTCTGCTCTCCTTCAACTTCACTTTCCTGGACATCGATCGTAGCCGCTGTTTCGGCCTGGCAACCACCAATCCCAAGTTGGTTGCTGAAGCGGTGAAACTTTTCGAAGCCGATAGCAAACGCCAGCCCTACGCGCCCGGTCTCCCCCGTTTCATAGTCAGTCCTTTGAACGCGCGCAAACAACTCGCGGCGTTTCTCGAAGGCGCGAGAAAACACTTGCTCATTTACGATCCTGAAATCAGCGATCCCGGTATGTTAAAAATTCTCGAAGCGCGAGCGCAAGCCGGCGTCGAGATCCGCGTCATTGGCCGCGTCAGCCGGCACATTCCCAAGCTCACCGTCCACAAGCTCTCGATCATGCGGCTTCATACTCGCACCATTATCCGGGATGGCCAGCAGGCTTTCATCGGGAGCCAGAGCTTGCGTGAGTTGGAACTGGGCGCCCGCCGCGAGGTCGGCGTTATTTTTCGCGACAAGAACATAATCGCCAAACTCGTGAAAACGTTTCAGGACGATTGGGAAGCCATTGAGCGCGCGGCCCGGCAGCAGCCTCAGGAGGAAGCCGCTCCGGCCGCCAAAGTGGCCAAGAAAGTGGCAAAAGTTGTCGCCAGGGAGTTGCCGCCGGTGGAGCCTGTCCTCCGCGTCTTGGTCCGGGAACTCGTCGGCGACACCGTGGAGATGGAGCTCGATCCCGCGGTCGTGGAAGAGAGTGTCAAGGACGCGGTCAAAGAGGCAGTGAAGGAAGCTGTCCTCGATGCCGTGGAAACCGTCGTTGAACAGAACGGCGCACCCATCGCCGATCACTAGCGGGTGTGTCAACCTGGAGGTCAGAGGAGGCGACCATGGCGATCAACCCGGCCGCGGGTCAACCGGCGCAACCATCCAACCTAGTCGACGTCGCTCGACTGGTGAGCGTATACTTTGCGAATCGTCCCGATCCGAAGGTTCCTGAACAACGCGTATCGTTCGGCACTTCGGGGCATCGTGGTTCATCCTTCCACCACGCCTTTAACGAATGGCACATTCTGGCCATCACGCAGGCCATTTGCGAATATCGGCGCGGCAAAGGTATCGACGGCCCACTTTTCCTCGGCATCGACACACACCCGCTCTCAGAGCCGGCGTTCGTCAGCGCGATGGAGGTGCTGGCTGCCAATGGTGTTCCAGTGCTGATTGCGCCGTTCTTTGAGTACACTCCGACTCCGGCCGTTTCTCGCGCGATTCTCAATTTCAATCGTGAAAGAAAGCTGGGATTAGCCGACGGCATCGTAGTCACTCCTTCACACAATCCGCCCGAGGACGGCGGATTCAAATACAATCCTCCGCACGGCGGCCCAGCCGGCAGCGATATCACCGGCTTCATTCAAAAGCGCGCCAACGAATTGCTGGAAAACAGCTTGCATGGACTGAAACGCATCCTGTTTGAGCAGGCTCTGCGCGCGTCCACCACCGAGCGGCACGATTTCATGGCCGAGTATGTGGCCGATCTTAGCCAGGTGATCGATTTCGATGTGATTCGCGGCGCGAAGTTGAATTTGGGCGTTGATCCTCTGGGCGGCGCGAGCGTGCACTATTGGGCCCCCATTCGCGACCGATATGGATTGAACTTGACGGTCACCAACGACACCGTCGATCCCACTTTCCGCTTCATGACGCTCGATTGGGATGGCCGTATCCGCATGGATCCCTCGTCTCCCTACGCCATGCGTCGCATGATCGGCTTGAAGGATAAGTTCGATGTCGCGTTCGCCTGCGACACCGATGCCGATCGCCACGGCATCGTCACTCGGAGCTCCGGCCTGCTGCCGCCCAATCACTATCTCGCGGTTTGCGTGCACTATCTTTTCGCCAATCGCACCGGATGGCGTAAGGACGCAGCCGTGGGCAAGACCGTGGTTTCGAGCAGCATGATCGATCGTGTGGCCGCGAAACTCGGCCGAAAAGTGTACGAGGTTCCGGTAGGATTCAAATGGTTTGTAGACGGCCTGCTGCGCGGATCGCTCGGGTTTACCGGCGAAGAGAGCGCCGGCGCTTCCCTGCTCTGCCGCGATGGTTCCTCGTGGACCACCGATAAAGATGGCCTCGTCGCGGCCCTACTTTCGGCCGAGATCACCGCTCGCGTGGGGCGCGATCCCGGCGAAATCTACCAGGAGTTGGAGCGCGAATTTGGCGCTTCGGCGTATGAACGGATCGACGCGCCGGCCAACGCCGAACAGCGCGCCGCTCTCGCCAAGCTATCGCCGCAGGACATTACAGTCACGCAACTTGCAGGCGAAAAAATTCAGAACATCCTGACCACCGCGCCGGGCGATGGCAACCCGATCGGCGGTATCAAGGTGATCGCCGAAAGCGGCTGGTTCGCGGCCCGGCCATCCGGCACCGAAGATGTCTACAAGATTTACGCCGAAAGTTTCCGCGGCCCAGAGCACTTGAAAAAAATCCAGGAAGAGGCTCAGGCCATGGTCGGAGCAGTTCTGGGGGCCGGCGCGATGAAACTTTCCGCCTCGTAGTTCAGCAAGTCGCCGATCCTTTCCACGCTAATGTCGGCCGGCGGATACTTCTTGAAAATCTCGGGATCGTGCGCATAATGCCCTTGGCGCACGAAGACCGTGGTGACACGCGACGTCCAGATTTGTTTAATAGCGTCAAGGATTCGAAGCTTGTCGTCCACCAGCACGTAGTGATGGGCTGGATAGCGCTGCTCGACGTCTTTCAACTCCTGTTCCTTGTGAACGTAGATCAGCACATTGGCGTCGAACAGTTCGAAGAGTCCCGAGCGATACACTTTGTGCGGCTGGAAGACAACGTCGCCATCGGAAAGAATCACTGGCTGCCCCCACTGCCCGACGTGTTCCACAGCGTCGACGGAATTGGGAAACAGGCGATTCGCGAACGGATAGCCCATCAAAAAATACGAGACCGCCAGCAGATTCGGGTCGTGCGGATAATCGATCCGATAACGCTGCAGCGCTCCCAAGTAATCGGCGTATCCGAGTTCGGCCCGGAGCTCTTCGAAGCGTTGCCAATAGCGTTGCGACCGCTCGGGGCCGACGTGAGATTCGAGATGCCGCTTCAAGTCGGCAGTAACGTGATCGTTGTCGAGCAGCGTGTTGTCCACGTCGAAGAGAAAAACGGTCTTGGTGTCCGGCATGATTTGGTCCCCTTAGGCTGGTTGCATTTGCGGCCTGTTGGCCCGATCGGCTGCAATCGTCACCTGCATGTCGCGCGCCAGATGCACCACTTGTTGCACCAGGCTTCGCCGGGACAAAGCCGGCCATTGGCTCGGTTGCGGCCGCGCCAGGAACAGATGCGTGACGCCGTTCAAATGCGCAAACTCGACTAGCGTCTTTGCGACGTCCTGCCCTTGCAGGATGCGGGTCTCGATGTGCAGATTGCGCGCGAAATTCAGATGATGTTCTACCCGCTCGCGATCCTGAGCGGGCATGTCGTGCAAGTCGACTTCGCGCGATACCGCCACCGCGAAACAGTCGGCATGCAGGTAGTCCGCCACGCGCTTGCCCCGGCGAATCAACATGGCCGTAGCCGGGTCCGGCGTCACCAGAATCAAGATCCGGTCGGTATTCGACGGCTGCGGTTCGGCCTCATCGTGATAGCCGGGTTCCGGCTCAAATCCGGGAGCATCGTAGTCCACTTGCCGGATTTCGACTTCGTGCGCCGTTTGCCGCAGGGCCAGCTCGCGCAAAACAACCAACGTGGATTCCTGGAAAAAGTTCTCCAGCGCCTTCTGGGCTTTCTCTTGCGAATACACCACCCCGCGCGCCAGCCGGTTTAACAGCGCGCGCGGCGTCAGATCCACCATTACCACCTGATCGGCTTGCTGCATCACCCAATCGGGGATTGTCTCGCGAACGCGAATTCCGGTAATGTTCCAGATCTGATCGTTCAGACTTTCCAGGTGCTGGATGTTCATCGTGGTGAAAACGTCGATTCCGGCGTCCAACAGTGCCTGTACATCCTGCCAGCGCTTCAACCTGTCGGAGCCTGGCACGTTGGTGTGCGGGAACTCGTCGACCACGCAGAGTTCGGGACGGCGGCTCAATGTTGCGTCGGTGTCCATTTCCTCAAAAAGCCCGCCCCGGTAGTCGATCTTGCGGCGTGGAATCATTTCCAGGCCTTCTGTTTTGGCGATGGTATCCTTGCGGCCATGCGGCTCGAAGTAGCCGATCACCACGTCAACGCCCGCGCATTTGGCGGCCTGCGCCTCTTCGAGCATCTGATACGTTTTGCCGACGCCCGCGGCGTAGCCCAGGAAGATCTTGAGTTTTCCTCGAGGAGGGCGATCGGGCATGGCTAATGAGGAAACACTCGCACGTCGATATCGTGGGCGCCGCGGATCAATCGGTCCAGGGGCGTGCCGGTGAACCGTTCCCACCACTGCTCACGCGTGCTGTGTCCGACAAAAATCTGGGTGACGCCGTGTTCGTGAGCGAACTTCAGCAGCGTCTCGATGGGATCCTGGCCATCCAGGATCTCGATGCGGGCGTGGGCGGCGCGCGCGATGGCGAGGTTGCGCTCCAAAGCCTCCTGATCGTCGGCGGAGATTTCGGCTTGGCGCACGTAGGCCACAGTGAGATCGCCATGAAACCGGTCGGAATTGCGCTTGCCGCTGGCGATCATGGGCGCGGCGTTGGCGCGCGGCGTGATGCAAACCAGAATCCGCTCCTGCGCACCAAACGTTTGCGGTATCCCGTTGCGCTGCAGGTACGCTTCCAGTTGCTTGTCCACGACATCGGCCGCCAGCAGCAAGGCGATTTCCCGAAGTTCGGAGAGCTTTTGTTCCGGGCTGGCCAACCCGTCGCCCATCTGGCCGTCCCGAGCGATGCACATTTCCGGCGGCGCATCCACCACGACGATCTCGTCGGCCGAATTCAAGAAACTGCGCGGCACTGTTTGCTTGACGTTCTTGCCGGTGATCCGTTGGACGCGCTCCCGCAGGTCATCGATGTATTGAATGTTGATGGAGGTGACGACGGAAATGCCCGCGTCGAGAAGCTGGTTGACGTCCTCCCATCGGCTGGCATGGGCCAATCCAGGCGGGTTGTCGTAAGCCAATCCGTCCACCAGGCAAACGCTGGGGTGGCGCTTCAGGATGGCGGGGGTGTCCATCACCAGGACGCCGTCCACCTCGCGCAGCGGAATCACTTCCAGCTTGCTCAAAAGGGCTTCGATCTCGGGCGAGGTCTTGGGTTGGATCGCGCCCACCACGACATCCTGGCCGCGGGCCTTGCGACGCCGTCCTTCGTCCAACATGCGAAACGATTTGCCGACTCCCGACGCGTACCCCAGGAACACCTTCAACCGGCCCCGGCGCTCGTAGTCCTCTTCGGCCTGGACCTGTCGCAACAACTCTTCCGGGCTGCGGCGTCGAATCGCGCTAGGCATGGGATACCTTTATTATTGCGTTTCTTGCGGCTCGCCGCCCGCGCTCGTTATCCTGGGAAGGTTCATGGTGAAAGCCCTCACACGCCGGTATGAGCGATGGATTCGCGAACGAGAAGAGTATCTCTGTTTTCGCGCCACCAACCGCGTGGTTCGGAATTTTGAATGGGGGTTGGAGTGGACCGAGAATTGGCCGTGCGCCCTGCGGCATCCCAAGAACGGCGCTGCTCCCGAAGAGTACCTGGCTCATTTGAATCGCTTGGCCATGCTGGACAGCGACGAGTTTTACGGGTACGAACGGCCGAGTGATTTCGAGTTGCGAGATGGCATTTTGCGCTTTCATTCGCCGGTGCGGACCCCGTATCACGAGAACAACCTGGTTCACGCGCAGTGGTTTCCGGCGCGCCCTCCCGCGCCTGGCTCTCGAACGCCCCGCTCCAGGAAAGCCGTAGTTTTGCTTCCACACTGGAACGCTCCGGCCGATGCCCACAATATGCTTTGCCGCGGCCTGGCCCGCCTGGGCATCTCCGCGCTGCGGATTAGCTTGCCCTATCACGATTACCGCATGCCGGCTGAACTCCAGCGCGCCGATTACGCGGTTTCCTCCAATGTGTGCCGCACCATCGATGCCGCCCGGCAAGCCGTGATCGATGTGCGTTGCTGCTTCGACTGGCTGCAATCGCAGGGCTACGAACGTCTGGGCATCGTGGGCACGAGCTTGGGGTCGGCCTACGCGAGTCTGGTGAGCGCGCACGACGACCGCGTTGTCGTCAACGTGTTCAACCACTGCTCCACATACGTGGCCGACGTGGTATGGAGCGGTCTTTCCACTCTTCACGTCAAAAAAGGGTTCGAAGAGCATATCGATCTGGACCAACTGCGGCGAGCCTGGATGGCGATTTCGCCGGTGAGCTATATGAGCAAGTTCGCCGCCAAGAAGCACAAGTCGCTTTTCGTCTACACCGCCTACGATACGACGTTTCCGCCGGAGCTTTCGCGAGACATTGTGAACAAGATGCGCGAGCACTCCGTGGATCACGATGTAGTGGTGCTGCCGTGCGGCCACTACACGCTGGGGGAGGCGCCGTTCAAGTTTATCGTCGGGTATCACGTTTGTTCGTATTTGAAGCGGCATTTGTAAACCGATCAGTGGCGGGCTGCTGAAGGAACTCCGTGCCGAGCGGGTGCGGAGGGCGAAACCGATCGAGCGCCCACGGGTATGAGAAGCACGATCCGGTGGGCTAGCGCAGTGGGAACTCGCGCAACGGCCTTCAGGATGCACGACGCTAGTTTCTTGCGGCGATCGAGGACTGCGGCCCCTCCCTGGAAATCAACCACCGTCGTGGACGCGCCGAACTATGCCATCCACATGTCAAATCTTTGTCAAGCCTTGACGAGTGCGGTCCGACACTGGGCGTGAAATTGACCCACTAACGATTTCCGGTCGACGGGCGAGCGCGCCTGAGTTCTGTGTTCGATTTCCCTTCGGCACTTGGCTGGCGTGGTAAATTCTCAATGAGGAGTGCAGCCGCTGTGCGAGTTTTTGTAGCTGTCTTCTGCGCCTTCGCGACTGTGTTGCTCGGCCAGTCCGATCCGAAGGACACCACTTCCAATAACACTGCCGCGCCCAAGGACACAACCGCGCTCAAGGACGCCACCGCGTTTCGCGCGGACTCGACGCTGGTCCTGGTGCCGGTATCGGTCACAGATCCTTCCAACCGGTACGTGCTCGGCCTGGCGAAGGAAGACCTCCGCTTGTTCGAAGACGGAGTGGAGCAAAAGGTCACGCACTTTTCGAATGAAGACGCGCCTTTATCGATCGGTTTGCTGGTGGACACCAGCGGCAGCATGGGCGCAAAGCTGGACACCTCGCGGCGCGCCGTGGCGGAGTTTTTGAAGACCCTGAACACGGCCGACGAAGCGTTCCTGGTGGAGTTCAGCGATCGGGCCGACCTGGCTGTGCCGCTGACGAACGACGCGGGTGCTATCCAGAGCAAAATGACCTCGGCCACCTCGGGCGGGCTTACCGCCCTGCTGGACTCCGTACATATGGGATTGCAGGAGATGAAGCGGGCCAAGAATCCGCGCAAGGCTCTGCTGATCATTTCCGACGGAGGCGACAACAACAGCCGCTATACGTCGAGCCAGATATCCGATCTGGTGCGGGAAGCGGACGTGCAAATCTACGCGATGGGCGTCTTTGAACCGACGCTGTCATTTGGATTGAGTGGATTGGGTAGCAGTGGGACCGGGGGCAAGCTAGGCTCAGCCGAATTGGATGGACCGAGGCTTCTCTCTGCCATCGCAGACCAGACCGGTGGCCGAGCGCTTGCCGCCACAAACTTGCGCGAGCTTCCGGGGATTGCCGAGCGCATCGGCATAGAACTGCGCAATCAATACGTGCTGGCCTATTCGCCTCAAAACCCCAGCCGCGATGGGAAATATCGAAAGATCGAGGTAAAGCTGCAGCAGCCCAAGGCGCTCCCGGAGTTGAAAGCACGCTGGAGGCTGGGGTATTACGCGCCGACCGAGTAGGAAGTCTAGCCGAACAATTTGATTGTCCAAGCGAGCATAATGAACGCATAGGCGTTGATCAAAGCAGTTCTGATCCAGTGGGTCCTGAGTATCTTAGCCAGATAGATGCTTTTCCCTCCTGCGGTATCTTTGCTGAGCTTGGCCTGCCACCTGCCCCAGAAAATTGCCGTAAATAGGAGCGACGTAAGTTGGCAACCGAGATTTCCCCAAATTGCCCAGTCTGGCGATCCGAGCGGGTGATACCTGATGAGGGCGACTGACCCGAAGAGAGCCAGCGCCAGGGGAGCGAAAATCCAGTAGGGCAGCTTGCGCCAGTGGACCTCTTGAACAATTGGAAAATCCCTTGGATCAACGAGCGTCCAGGACCTAAAAATATCCACCTCGATTGCCCAAATGGCGCCCACCAGATAGAACGACAAGGCTAGGTTTGCCAGCAATAAAATCTTGGCGGGGTCGGTCATTCGGACCCGCTATCCAGAGAACGAGTGAACGCAGGCGTGAGAGTTTAGCGATGGCCGCCGCCGACGTGGCCAACCCCGACATGTGCTGCACCAATCCCGGGCCGTCCCGCCCCGACGCTTACGCCAGGATGTACGGCTCCAGGATAATGCGACACACCATATCCAGTGCGGCCCGTAACGGTGGATGGGCCGCGGTAGACGTACGACGGATAGGACGATCGGTAGGATCGATACAACGGCATCCCGTATAGGAACAGCGGACTCACGGGGCCATACAGGCCAAAACCATATGGCGACGAGCCATAGAGCCCCGACCCATAAAGCCCGGAGCCGTAAAGGCCGGGACCATAAAGCCCAGAGCCATAGGGAGATCCGACATAGCCCGGGGGTGGGACCATGCTTGACATCCCCGGGATGTAGGGCGGAATGCCGAGCGATTGCAGCACCGCGTCCGGGTTGTTATTCCAGCCATCGATCACGCCGGAAAGGTCGGAAGTGGCGGCGGCTTCCTGGTTGTTTTGCCCTATCGAGGTGTCGCGCGCCTGATCCCAGCTGTCCAAGTCGTCGCCTGATTTCAAATGCGAATCGTTCAGGAGCTTGCGAGCTGTGAGCTTGCCGTCGAACGGAACCACGGTACCCGCGCCGGCTTCCACCATCTTACCGTCGGCGGTTACCTCGACGTCGCCGCTCTCCACCTTAACCTGAGGCGGTTCGGAATCGAACCGGTAGTGGCCGGGTTCCTTAATCCGAACCCCATCAAGGTTATAGAGGATAGTGACCGAGGTGGACACCAGGCGGTCCGAACCCTGGTCGAGCACCGCCGAGCCCCGCAACAGTTCCACTCGCGTGTCGTCGAGCTGGTTGGAAATCATGCGGATCGCACTGTTGGCGCCTACGCGTAGGAATGTTCCCGGCGTCAGCAGCACTTCGGCGCGCCCTTCCTCGGTGCGCAACTCCGAACCATTGTTCATCTGGTCGAACTTGCCGGTTTTTTGTTCCAGGCGCTGGTCGTCCAGAAAGACCGAGCCGTCGGAGAGGTTAATCAAGCCCGAGTGAGCCGAGATGACCGACTGAGCGAGGGCGGGGAGGCCAAGCAACGGAGTCAAGGCCCAGCAGAGGATCCAGCGGTGCGACATAATTGCGAGACTCCTTGAACAAGGATAACCGTTTCGGGGGGCGTGTCAAGCGGCGCCCGGTGCCTTCATGCTTTTCGTTGCGCTTTGAATCTGCGCGCCTTCATTCGATTGCCGCACACCTTCATGTCGCACCATCGCCGGGTATGGTTTTTGCTGTTATCCAAGAACAGCCAGCGGCACCCGGGATTGTCGCAAGCCCGCACTCGATGGACAGCGTCCGAGGTCATCAGATCCGCTGCGCTGATCGCGAGGGCGTGAAGGGGAAACTCGGCGTTTATTGGCTGCGCCGGACACTCCCATTCCAAGCGCGGCGACTGTTTCCAGTTCAATTTTTGGGCTTGGCGCGCCTCCTTGAAATATCGCTCCAATGTTTCGCGGGCCGAGGCCGAGGGCTGGCGCCGATCCAATCGGGCATAGAAAATCTCCCCAAGCGCCTCGCGCAGCTCTCTCGAAGACTCGAGCGCCCGTGCGCCCTCACTCTCGCTTGCCGCCCGCCGAAGTTGCCGCACCTGCGTTGAAGGCAGCAGTTTCGTTTGTTCGGTGAACCGAAGAAGATCATCGTAGCTGTTCAAAAGGTCTTGGGGTCCCTTGGCGCCAAAGCGCCAATCCAAAGTGTTGACTAAATCCAGCGCGGGATGACCGGCGGTCAATTGGAAGGTCACAATGGATAACCTGCTAACTAATCTTGACAGGTTACCAACTCGGCTGTAAAGTGGTAACTGTCTATGAGCGGTACAGCGGTTATCATGTCGAAGGCCAGCGCGCGATCGAACTCCTTCGATATCCGCGTTCTGCTGGCGTTCTTTGCGATCTACGTCGTGTGGGGAACGTCGTTTCTCGCCATTCGGATCGCAGTGCTGGAGATCCCTCCGCTTTTTGCCGCTGGGACGCGGTTTTTTCTGGCCGGCGCTGTGCTGTACGGCTTCCTGCGCTTCCGCGGGCGGCCTCGGCCAACGGCGTCGCAATGGCGCGGCCTCGCGATCATGGGACTGCTCATGTTCGTGGCTGAGTATGGACCGCTCTTTTGGGCGGAAAAATACGTGCCGTCCGGCATCGCCTCCGTGCTCGAAGCCACGCTGCCGCTCATCACGATGGCGCTTGAGACTTGGGTGTTTCGGCGACACCGGTTCCAGTGGCCTCTTCTGGCAGCCATTTTGCTAGGATTCTTCGGAGTGGGCGCGCTGGTAGTTGGCAATGGAGAACAGCATTTCGGGCTGCTTCCTTGTGTCGCGATTCTCGCCGGCGCCACCGCTTGGTCGCTGGGGTCGGTGCTATACCGTTCGCTGGATCTTCCGGAATCCCGGGCTTTGACCTCCGGCGCGGCGATGCTGCTGGGTGGTGGAATGTTGCTGGTGCTCTCGGCTTTGTTCGGGGAGCTTCACCCCCTTCCCCATGTCTCGATCCGCGCCGGGATGGCCTTGTTTTATTTGATTGCGTTCCCGTCGCTGCTCGCCTTCACTGCGTTCGTTTGGCTGCTGGCGCGCATGCCGGCGACACGTGTGGCAAGTCACGCTTACGTCAATCCCGTGGTAGCGGTTGCACTGGGCTACTATGTCGCGGGGGAAATCGTGACGACACGAACCCTCATTGGGACGGCGCTCGTGCTCGCCGGCGTCATTCTCATTCTGCGGAAGCAGAGAGCCGCGACTTGATCCGTCTCCGGACACGCTGCGGACTTGCGACACCCGCGCCTTGCACTTCGAGGCACAGCTGGATCGCCTCGCGAACGCGTTCGATCGCGTCGTCAAGGGAGCGAGCCTGGGTGTGACATCCCGGTAGTTGAGGGACGGACGCAACGTAATAGCCTTCCTCAACGCGCTCTATGATCACATCGAATTGGCGTAGCGAGCGATCCTCTCCGTCCTCTATTCTGCGCCTTCGGGCCGCCGCCTTGCTATGCTGATAATTCGTGGGACGCGCTCTCCTTACCCTCGCTTTTGGTCTCTCTTGGGCTTTCCCGCTGGCCGCCGCCCCCGCTCCCTCGCTGCTGGACGTTCTCAGCGATGAACTGCAGCGCAATTTCACCATCCTGAAGCAAAATGGCGATCCGCCTCCTTATTACATGGACTACACGGTCACCGATGAGGAGAGCCAGTCCCTTTCCGCTACTCTCGGCACCATCGATTCCCGCAACAAGGACCATCTCCGCTCTCTCGATATCTCGTTGCGGGTCGGTACGCCTCAGTTGGACAATTATCATTCGGTCAACGGGCAAAAGGGGCGTTTCACGCGTGCCGACTTCCTTCCTCTGGATGACGTGCCCGATGCCATTCGGCGCAATGTGTGGCTGGACACCGATAGAACATACAAGGCGGCGGCGCGGCGGCTAATCGAAATCAAGTCCAACCAGGAAGTAAAGGTCAAGGACGCCGACGGCTCGGCCGATTTTTCGATAGAGCCGCCTGCGGTGTACCAGGAACCGCCCCCTCCCATCGGGAACATCGACGAGGAATGGGCCGAGCGCGCGCGCAAGTGGTCCGCCACGCTGGCCGATTATCCGGATGTGCTGTACTCCAACGTCGGCCTGTCGACCCAGAGAGTAACGAAGTACATGGTGAACACGGAGGGCGCCCGGCTGCTCCATGGGCGCAACTTCGTGACCTTGTCGATCGTCGCGCGCGGGAAGGCCACAGACGGCATGGATTTGATCGCACTTCAGGATTTCCAGGCGGCTGACCTGGCGCATTTGCCCCCGCAGGCCGAGATCGAAGCCGCGGCCAAACGAGTGGGACACAACTTGGCGAACCTGGTCCAGGCGCCGGCCGTTGAGCCGTTCGTCGGCCCGGCCATCCTTTCCGGAAAGGCCGCCGCGGTTTTCTTCCACGAGATCTTCGGGCACCGGATCGAAGGACATCGTCAAAAAGACGAATCCGATGGCCAAACCTTTACCAAAGCGGTTGGGACCGCGGTATTGCCCAAATTTCTTTCCGTGGTTTTCGATCCCACTCGCAGGACGCTCGATGGCGTCGATCTCAACGGCTATTACACCTACGATGACGAGGGCGTGAAGGCCAGGCCCGTCACGGTGGTGGAAGACGGGATTCTGAAAACGTTCCTGATGTCGCGCTCTCCGATTGACGGCGTGGAGCATTCCAATGGGCACGGCCGCCGGCAGCCTGGATTGGAAGCCGTCTCGCGGCAATCGAACCTGATCGTGGAATCGAAGAAGCAGGTTTCCGAGCAAGCTTTGCGCGAGATGCTGATGGCCGAGATCAAACGGCAGAACAAGCCGTACGGGCTGTTTTTCGACGAGATCACGGGCGGGTACACAACCACGCAGCGTCGCGGGTTGCAGGCCTTCACCGTGATTCCGCTCATGGTGTATCGAGTCTACGCCGACGGGCGTCCCGATGAACTGGTGCGCGGTGTAGACATCGTGGGAACGCCGCTGTCCAGTTTCGCGAAGATCCTGGCCACCTCGGACAAGCCGCAAGTGTTTAACGGCTACTGCGGCGCTGAATCGGGGCAGGTGCCGGTGTCGGCCAGCTCGCCCGCGATTTTGGTTTCCGAGATTGAGATACAGAAGAAGCAGCATTCCCAGGATCGCCCGCCTTTTCTGGGCCGCCCAATTGATGTCGGAGTCGCCAAGTGAGGCGCGCCGTCTGTTGCGCGTTGCTGTGTGCTGCCGCGCTTTCCGCGCAAGACCCGAAGACGATACCGCCCGAGGATCCGCTGCTTAGGGCGATGAAGGATGAGATCAAGCGCGTAAGCTCGCTGACCCGGCTTGGTCTCGATCCTCCTTACTACACCGAGTATCGCGTCGAGGACACCCTCAGCTCTTCGATCATGGCCACGTTGGGCGCCCTGGTGCAGGAAAACAATTCCGCTTTTCGGGTTCCTTCCGTTGAAATGCGCGTCGGAAACGCCACCTTCGACAACAGCGATCACATTTTTTCGGAAGCGTACGTCGGCAATCGCTACGATCCGGGACGGCTGCCCCTGGACAACAATTATCTTGCTTTCCGGGAGGTGTTCTGGCTGGCCACCGATCGCGCCTATAAGACCGCCCAGGACGCCATCGCACGCAAGCGTTCGTCACTGAAGAACATGAGCCAGCCGGACGTGCTGCCCGACTTTTCGAACGCCCCGCCGGCGCACCTGATTCTGCCCATCCAGCGCAAGCCTTTTGCATCCACCGCCTGGAAGAATGAGGTGATTCACCTGTCGGCTATTTTTGACAGTTACCCGAAGGTGTTCAACTCGGGCGTCGAAATCCACAGCTCGCAATCCACCAACTACATCGTGAATTCGGAAGGCACCGAACTACGGCTTCCCGAGGACCTCGCTTATCTTCGAGCGGCAGCGCACGGGCTGACGCCAGATGGAAAACAGGTGCGAGACGGGTTGGTTTTCCAAGCCTTCAGCGCGGACGGCCTTCCCTCCGAAGAAGCGCTGACGCGCGAAATCAAGGCGGTGGGCGAACATCTCACAGCGCTCACCCAGGCTCCAGCCGGCGAGTCCTACGACGGTCCGGTGTTGTTTGAAGCGCCCGCGGCCGCCCAGTTGTTCGGCCAACTGCTGGGTGACAATTTGAAGATCACGCGAAAGCCGGTGAGCGATCCCGGCCGGCCCTCGCGTTATTCTCCGAGCGAATTGGAGAACAAGATCGGGTCCCGCATTCTGCCGGAGTGGATGGATGTAGTGGACGATCCCACCCTAACGCAGTATCAAGGTCACACGCTGCTGGGACACTACGTCTACGACATGGAGGGCGTTGCTCCTCAGCCTCTGACGCTGGTGGAGAAAGGTGTGCTGAAGAGTCTTTTTTTGACGCGTACGCCGGTGTTCAAGGACTATCCCGGTTCCAACGGACACGCGCGGATGACTGGCGCATACGGCACGCGTTCGCCCGGGTTTGGCAATCTGTTTATCCGCGCCTCGAAGACCACGCCCGCAGCCGACATGAAGAAGAAGCTGATCGACATGTGCCGCGACGGCAATAAGCCCTACGGAATTCTGATCCGTAAGCTGGACTATCCTTCGACCGCGTCGGGGGATGAATTGGGACAAGTGGCGCAGGCCGCTGGTGGTTCGCATCCCGTGGTTCCGCCGCTACTGGCTTACAAAGTGTATCCCGATGGGCGGGAGGAACTGGTGCGCGGTCTTTACTTCCACGGAGTGTCCACCCGTTCCTTCAAGGACATCGCGGCGGCCTCCGATGAGAACTACGTATTCGATTTGATCGATTCAAACGCTCCGTTTGCGCTGGTGGGAGCGGGCTCGTTCATCAGCACTGCTTCTGTGATTGCGCCCGCGGTGCTTTTTGAAGAGCTGGAGTTGGAACCAGCCAAAGAAGAAACGCCGAAACCACCCATAGTTCCTCCGCCTCCGTTGACTGGGCAGCCGGCGGCCAGCGCGACCTCGGCGCCGCTTGCTCCCCTGCCACCCGTCCGGTCTTCTGCGAGTCGAGGTTCTCCAGTGCACGGCCACCCCTGCGGGAGTTTTCGACCGGATGTTTCCAGGGTGCACGACCTCCTGTCGTCTTCGAATGCGCTGCTGGCCTTCGAGTCGTCTCCGGATGTGCTGCTGGCGCGCGGCTCAGAACAGCGGCCCTCAGGGAGCTAACAATGGGATTGCTGTTTCGCGCGATCTTTCGCGAAGTGGCCAAGAGCGCGATTTTTGCCGCGACACTCTTTACGTTCGTGCTGTTTTTGCAACGCGCCGGAAAATTGTTCCAAATTCTGGTGCGCAGCTCCGCGCCCCCCGCCGTCGTCGCTCATTTGTTCGTATTGGCGATCCCATTCACGCTCTCGTTTACTTTGCCCCTCGGCGTGCTGGCGGGAATTCTCATCGCCCTCAGCCGGATGTCGAGCGATGGCGAGATCATCGCGCTGCGAGCGGCGGGAGTTCCGAGCCGCAAGGTGATCCCCCCGGCATTGGCGTTCGCGACTCTCGCGATGTTGGTCACGGCCACCGCCTCGCTTTGGCTGACGCCTTACGCCACTTGGAAGACGTACAAAATCCTCAATCAACTGGTGGCGGCCGAGCTGACATCGGAAGTCCAGCCGCAGGTTTTCGACGAGGGGTTCCCGAATCGGATTCTTTACATTAGCGACGTGATTCCCGGCGCGGTGACCCGTTGGCGCAACGTCTTCATCGCCGACACAACTACGCCGGAGGAGCAGAAGAAGACCGATCACGATCGCGGCGAAGGGCCCAGCGTCACGGTGGCCGCGCACGCCATCGCAGTTCCCGATGTCGCCCATAATCAGATCCAGCTTTCTCTGCAGGACGGCGCCACTTACGACGTCGGAAAGGATGTCGCGGATTACTACACTACGCAGGCGCCCACGGGAGCGCAAATTCTGGAGGCCACCAAGCCCAATGAAGTGCACTCCAAAGGTTACACCGAAATCGACACCATACCGCTTTATCGCCTGGCTTATCGCGACAAGACGCTCGACCGCGACAACATCATCCAAGCCCGCATCGAGCTGCACCAGCGGCTGGCGTTGCCGCCGGCCTGTTTCCTGCTCGCCCTGATCGGGATTCCGCTCGGCATATCTTCGCGCAAGGGAGGGAAGTCGGGCGCCTTTGTGGTGACCGTGGCGCTGGCCTTCGTCTACTGGATGGGGCTGATCGCGGCGAACGGTTTGGCGAAGCAGCAGAAGCTTCCGGTGGGCGTTGCGATGTGGATTCCGAACGCCGTTTTCGCCGTGGTCGGCCTGTTCCTGCTGACTCGAATCGAGCGGCCGGGCGATCGCGACTGGTATGCCGCCATTGCCGGCTGGACAGCCTCCGCCTGGAGTAAACTGCGCGGAAAGTTGCCCCTGGCGGCGGCCCAGGTGCGGTCGCGCAGCCGCGGCTGGCGAATGTTTCCGATTCCCCAGGTGGTGGACCGCTATGTATTGAAAAGCTTCTTGTTCTGGTTCGCGCTGCTGCTCATCGGCCTGGTGCTCATGACGCACGTCTATACGTTTTTCGATCTGTTGAGCGACATCGTGAAGAATCAAATTGCGATGACGCGGGTGTTTACGTACCTCTTCTTCCTGACGCCGGAGCTTATTTTCGACCTCGCGCCCATGAGTGTCCTGGTCGCCGTTCTGATCACTTTCGGTATTCTCACCAAACACAACGAAATTACGGCCATGAAAGCCAGCGGCGTCAGCCTGTACCGGTTGGCCCTGCCGCTGCTAACCGCGGCGCTTTTGATGAGCGGCGCCTTATTCGCTTTCGCGCACTATTATGTTCCGGACGCCAATCGCAAACAGGACGCGATTCGCAAAGAGATCAAGGGTAAGCCAGTCCAGACCTATCTGCATCCGGACCGGCATTGGGTATTCGACCCCGGTTCGAACAACGATCCTCGGGTATTCTATTTCAAGTACATTGACGGGGCGCAGAAGGTGATGTTGGGGCCGCAGGTCTTCGAGCTGGATCCGGCGAATTTCCGCATCCACAAACACATTTCCGCAGAAAAGGCGCGTTGGGAGCCCACGCTGCGTACATGGATTTTCGAAAACGGTTGGAGCCGCGAGGATCCGGGCGGAAGGCGGGAAAAGTTCAGCAACTTCACCGGACAGGCCGCTACGTTTGCGGAACTGGACGAGCGGCCCGATTATTTCCTCCAAGAGGTACTGCAGGATCAGCAAATGAATTTCCAGCAACTGGCGGCTTACATTCGTGAACTGCAGCGCAGCGGCATCGACACCATCACGTTGCAGGTGAGCTTCTACCGCAAGTTTGCTTTGCCGCTCTTCGCGCTGGTGATGGCTCTGATCTCGGTACCGTTCGCGTTCCTGGCGGGCAACCGAGGCGCGATGGCGGGAGTCGGCGTCAGCTTTACCATCGCCATCGCCTACTGGACCATCGGCAAGCTCTTCGAGCAACTGGGCGATGTGAATCTGCTGCCGGCCGCGTTGGCGGCATGGTCGCCGGACGTAATCTTCGCCATGGCCGGACTCTACTTCTTCACGCGCATGCGCACCTAACGCAGCCCGGCAGAAATGCGGGCCTCACCACGAGATCGAGCAAAAAAAGGCGACTGCCAAAATGTCGATCGAGCGCTCTCACTGTTCTGTCATGGTATTGTTGCTCAATATCAACTTCTCCTTGCGAAAGTGTTGCAACTTTGATGGGGTGCCTAAGAACGTGACGTGGGAGTCGGTCATTGGCCCAATCTCGGGCACGCCATCCAAAGAACCACGGCCGACCGGCGGAGAATGGTTGGCCGCCTTCGATAGCATCCAAAAGAACTTCGGGTCGTTCGACCGTTATTTGCATAACGGATTGAAGATTACGGACTCACAATTGGCGGCGCTCCGCGATCATCTCCTGGAGCCGTAGCGTCGCTCCCTTTAAGGCCAATTTTCAGGTTGCTGGCTTATGATTCCATCGCGCTTCCGAAAGGATCACACTGATGCGAACAATCTCTCGACTCCTGACATTTTTCACGCTGGCCACGCTCGCCATCGCTGCGGACGCTCCAGGGTTCAAGCTTACAAAGCACTTTGCCGTGCCCGGCGACGGCGGCTTCGACTATGTCACCTTTGATAGCTCATCCAACCGCGTTTATGCGTCGCATGAGAACGAAGTGGACGTCGTCGATGCGGATTCCGGCAAGTTGCTCGGAAAAGTAACAGACACACCCGGCGTGCATGGGATCGCGATCGTTCCGGAACTGCATCGCGGGTTCACCACCAACGGCGACGAGGACATGGTGACGGTCTTCGACACGAACACCTTCAAAACCATTAAGAAAATCCCGGTGGACAAAGATCCAGACGATATCTTCTACGATGCGCACAGCAAGCGCGTGCTGGTCTGCCATGGCGATTCCTCGGCCATTACGGCCATCGATCCGGACAAGGAAACCGTTCTGGGCAAAGTCGCATTGGGCGGCAAAGCCGAAGCCACCAAGGTGGACGGAAAGGGGTCGGCGTATGTGAATTTGGAAGATAAAGCGCAAGTGGTCAAGTACGACCCGGTGGCTCTGACGGTCAAAGCAAAATATCCGATCACAGGGTGCAAGACTCCGACTGGACTCGCCATCGATGCGGCGAACTCGCGCCTGTTCATCGGATGCCGCAGCAAAGTGATGGCGGTGATGAACGCGGACACCGGCAAAGTGATCACGACTCTGCCGATTGGGACGCGCGTGGATGCGGTGGCCTTCGATAGCGACAACAAGTTGATCTTTTGCTCGAACGCCGACGGGACGATATCGGTGATCCATCAGAAGAGCCCGGACCAGTACGAATCGATGGGCGATATCAAGACACAAGAGAGCGCCAAGACGATGGCACTGGATCCGAAAACCAAGCGAATGTTTCTGACCGCTGCCGAGATGATCCCGCCGCCCGCCGGTTCGAAGGGCCGTCCGAAGCCGAAGGCAGGCAGCTTCACGGTTCTGGTGGTCGAGCGCCAGTAGTTCAGCGCGCTCCAGCGCTATTACCGCAAATCGGCCCAGCAGGCATATGCTTGTAGGGAATCAGCCGCCGCCATGAGCCGACTCATCCGCTTTCTCTTGAAGATCCTGGCAACGCTGATCGCAGTAATCGTGCTGGCGATCCTTGCGTTCAGCGTCTACTTATCCACGCGGGCACCCGGAAAAACCGTCAAAGCCGCTGGCACGATTTCGGTGCCCACTCCCTTTCGAATCGGCCGCCCGTTCATCGACTACATGCTAGTGGCCGGTCCCAAGCTTTACATGGGCTACGCGAGCGACGGGATGGTCGGCGTGATCGACACCGGAAGCAATCAGGTGCTCGCGACGATCAGCGGCCTGGGACGCGTCCACGGTGTCGCCATTGTGGCTGATCGGAATCTCGGGTTCGCCAGCTCCAGCGGCGACAATAATGTCTATGTATTCGACCTCGCGACGAACAAAGTGCTCAAGACAATTCCAGCTGGGAACGACCCGGACGCCATTATTTACGACCAAAGAGCGCGGTTGATCTACGTCGGCGATCACGACGGAAAGACGGCCACCCTAATCGATCCAGCCGCCGAGAAAGTGGTGGGATCGATCCCACTCGGTGGCGAACCGGAATATCCTCAAGCTGACCCCGAATCGGGCTTGATCTACCAGAATCTTCAAGACACCAGCGAGCTGGTGGTCATCGATCCCCAGAAACAGGCAGTCATCAAGCGTTACAAGATCGCTCCGGGCCAGGGGCCAACCGGCCTCGCCCTGGATGCGGCCAATCATCGCCTGTTTAGCACTGCGAGTAACCGCAAGCTGATCGTGCTGAATGCCGACACCGGGAGCATCGTCGCTGTCCTCCCGATCGGGACCGGCGTCGACGGCGCCGGCTACGACCCAGCTCTTCACCGCGTCTATACTGCTAACGGATTGGGCACGATGACAGTCATCCAGCAGGACTCGCCAGGCCAGTATCATGTAATCGAGGACGCCCCAACCCATTTTGGTGGGCATTCCCTCGTCGTCGATCTCGCCACCCACCGGATCTACGTGGCCTACTTCGGATCGGTTGCCATGTACGATGTCCAGCCCTAGCGCGGACGCGGACAGGCGATATCCTTGTCTTCCAGCGCTGATTGTCTCAGTCTTCCAGCGCTGATTGTGGGGCCTATTGCGCCTGCTTCGCCGACGGCCCGATCGGCGTCCCAATAATATCGCCCGAGACCACCATCTCCACGCGCCGGTTCTTCTGACGCCCGGCCGCGGTATCGTTCGATGCCACCGGATTGTCTTTGCCGAAGCCCTTGGCGCTGACATTATCGGGAGCGATGCCTTGGCCGAGCAAATAGTCGCGCACGCCGCCGGCCCGCTGATCGGAGAGCTTCAGATTGTAGTCTTCGCTGCCGATGCTGTCGGTGTAACCGTCCACTTCCAGGCGCAGGCCGGGATGCGAAAGAATGATGCCGGAGATCTTGGCCAGCTTTTCGCGGGCCGCCGGGCGCAAGGTGTACTTGTTGAAGTCAAACAGCACGTCCGACATGTTGACGATCAGGCCGCGCGCAGTATCGCGCGTTTCCAGGATCAGGTTGAACTGCTGCAACAATTGCTGGCGAAGCTGTTGTTGTTGCTGCTCGGCCTGCGCGCGCAACCGGTCCGCTTCTTGCGCCTTCTGCTCGGCTTGCTGCGCCTGCAATTTGGCTAACTCGGCCAGGCGCTGCTGTTCTTCGGCGCTGAGCCGGGCCTGTTCGGCGCGCAATCGCTCGGCTTCTTCTTTCGCTTGCGCTGCTTGCGCCGCCGCCCTTTCCTCCGCTGCTCTTTGCGCCTGTTGAGCCGCTTGCCGCGCTGACTCCGCCGCCTGCGCATCGGCGATCGCCTTTTGCCGACCTGCTTCGTCAGCCGCCGCGCGAGCCGCCGCTTCCCGATCCGCCGCCTCCTGCTTCTCGCGTGCGATTCGTTCGTCCTCCTGCCGCTTCAAAGCCAGCAGCCGGGCTGTCTCGGCATTTTGCACCGCTTCACGCGACGTCATGATCACGGGCTTGGATCCGGCCTTGCGCGCTTCGTAGGCCTCTGCCTGTCGCAGAAGATTGTCGGCGCTGTCATACGTGTCCTTCGCATATTGGTCCGCGTTGGCAACCTGCGCGATCTGGACGGCGTTCTCCGCCTCCAGCAACTGCAGCGGCACCGCTTTGTCGGTCTTCACGGCGTGGAATCTGCCAGGCGTTCCAGTAATGGTATAGGAGCCGCGCTTCAGCAAATCGTACTTCACGCTGGTCTGTTCGATCTTGCCGAGCGTGTCCTCGCGGATGATATTCTCCATCACCACCACATCGCTCGGCTGGCTGACGCCGAAGTACGGCTCCGCCGTCACGATGAGGGCAAAAGCCTGCAAGTCCGTAGTGACGTCCAGGTGCGAGTTCCCGCCATCCAAAACCACTTCGCCCAGGTTCTTTGAACGGCCCTCCGGAGTGATCGCCCACAGCACGTACGTCAGATATTCGGGCCCGTACTGCGAAGCGGGCAGCAGCTTGTGCATTTCCGTCTTCACTTCGATATACCCCGGCCTGCTATTGACGTCGGCATGGCCGGTAGCGTCCGGCGCCAGCGGCGTACCCCGCAAATCCACTTTGGTCCAGCCACTGCGATGACGATAGCTCACTGCGTTCGTGGTTCGTTCCACCACAGTGACGCGGAAAATCGGCTGGCCGCCGCTGTTCTGCGGAGGCTCGGGAGCTTGCGCTCGCAAACCTACATTCACGAAAGACCCTACTGAAAATAATAGGATCGTGCTGAGCCTGTTCATGGTTCGACCCTCCTGGCGGCTTCGCCGAATACTTATTCTTACCGTTTGCAACTGCGTAACCAATGCAAAAAGCCTTTATTTTAAGCAGCGTAGAACGAGGAGGCCGAATCCTACGCGGCAATTTTTTCCGGCGGAGCTTACAGACTCGGAAGCCGCAATGTCGCGGCGAAAAGATTCAAATTCTCATATTCATCAGGGGTAAGCGATGTTATACTGTAAAAAGTTGTAGTCTGGGCGGGTTCATTTACGTGGCGCGCGGTTTAGCAACGGTTGGACGTTTCGGCCTTCTTACATCTCTGGTCCCTCTGGTTGGGTTGCTCATTGCACCCGCCGCCAGCCGGGCCGAAGACGATAAAGTCTCGATTGCCCCCCGCTCCAAGACTTCCGACAAAGACACCCAAGCAGCGGTTCTCGAAGAACGCTCCGGCAGCATCCGCGTCGATACGACGCTGGTCCAGATCAATGTCACGGTCACCGATCCGTTGAATCGCTTCGTTACCGGCCTTGAAAAGGAGCATTTCAAGCTGTTCGAAGATAAGATCGAACAGAAGATCCGCGATTTCTCGAGCGAAGACGCGCCGCTTTCCATTGGGCTGGTGTTCGATACCAGCGGCAGCATGGGTCCCAAGCTGCAGAAGTCGCGGCAGGCCGCGGTGCAGTTCTTCAAGACTGCAAATCCGGAGGATGAGTTCTTCCTGGTTGAATTTAACGACCGGCCCGAGCTGGTGGTTCCGTTCACCGCCGACACCGAGGAGATTCAAACCCGCCTCGAATTTGCGCAATCCAAAGGCAAGACCGCGCTTCTGGACGGCGTATATATGGCGATGAATCAAATGAAGAAGGCGCGCAATCCGCGCAAAGCCATTCTGATCATTTCCGATGGCGGCGACAACAACAGCCGTTATACTGAAAGTGAGATCAAGAACGCCGTCCGCGAAGCCGACGTGCAGATCTATGGAATCGGTATCTTCGAGCCCATCGGATCGCGCGGCCGGACCCCGGAAGAGCAGATGGGTCCCAGCCTATTGAGTGAGGTTGCCGAACTGACCGGCGGCCGCAGTTACAATGTGGAGAATTTGAACGAACTTGCCGACATCGCCGCAAAAATCGGGATTGAACTTCGCAATCAATACGTCCTCTACTACAGCTCTAGCAACCAGACACGGGATGGCAAATATCGTCACGTTAACGTCAAGCTGGTGCAGCCGCGCGGTCTCCCTCCGCTCAAGGCATTTTTCCGCCTCGGGTATTATGCGCCGTCTCAGTAGTTTTGCCGCTCTGTCGTTATTAGCATCCGCCTTGGTTCTTTGGGCTCAAGATTCGCCGACGGCGCAGCCGCCCTCCTCCGAAGAGCCGACCTTCCGAGCCGACACGCGGCTGGTGGTGCTGCCGGTTAGCGTTTTGAACAAGGACGGCAAGCTCGTGACCGATCTGGAGCAGAAGGCGTTCAAGGTGTTCGAAAACGGCGTCGAGCAGCCTATCAAGATTTTCCGCCGCGAGGATGTGCCCATCTCACTTGGCATCATCATCGACAACAGTGGCAGCATGCGCGAAAAGCGGCAGAAGGTGGAGGCTGCCTCCTTGGATTTGGTACGAGCCTCGAACCCGCAGGACGAGGTCTTTATTGTCAACTTCAACGACGACGCTTTTCTGGACGTTCCGATGACCAGCGACATCAAGAAAATGGAAGAGGGCGTGGCTCGCATCGATTCTCGCGGCGGCACCGCGATGCGCGACGCCATCGATATGTCGATGACCTATCTGGGGAAGGAAGGCCATCGCCAGAAGAAGGTGCTGTTGGTGATCACTGACGGTAACGATAACGCGAGCAACCTCAGTCTCGAAAAGCTGGTGAACCGCGCCCAGCAGAACGAAGTGCTGGTTTACTCGATCGGTTTGCTGAACGAGGAGGAGCGTCGCGAGGCGCGGCTGGCCAAGCGCGCCCTGGATAGCATCAGCCGCGATTCCGGCGGGGTGGCCTTTTATCCCAAAGCCCCAGCCGAGGTGGACGCCATCGCGTTGCAGGTGGCGCACGAGATTCGTAATCAGTACACCATCGCTTACTCGCCAACCGTGCAAGGGATGGATGGAAGCTTTCGCCAGATCAAAGTAACCGTGAACGGTCCGGGACACCCGCTGGTGCGCACGCGCACGGGTTACTACGCGACTCCCGACACTGGGTCGAAGAAAACCCTGAGCCAATTGCAGTAATGCTGCGCTTTCTATGGCGCGCCACTACTTTTCTTTGGCGTGCCGCTAGGGGATATCGTTTCTGTCCCTGGCGCAGCCCCTACTTGCGCTGGCGCATGGAAACGTACTGGGGAGTTCCGGCCGGGCAAATTGGTTTTGCCGACTTCTGGCGATTTGTGTGGCAGCACCGCCGCGACCTGTCGCGGTTCCTCGCTTGGGCGGGGCGAATGCGATAAGCCGCTCTACTTACTTGGCGGGACCGGCGGGAGGGGGACCTCCGGGGACTTCCGGACCGAAGTAAGCGTCGTTCAGCTTCACTGGCGTATGCGCCTTCAGCTGTTCCAAGGAGTCTTTCGCCATCTTGGGCTTCAGGTCTTTTTCGATCTGCGCCTTGGCCGCGTCGAAGGGCTTGGAGTTGCGCGATGCGATCTTGATGATGTGATAGCCGAACTGTGTCTTCACCGGCTCGCTGACTTCGCCGATCGGTACGGAGAACGCAGCCTGGTCGAATGGCGGGACCATCTGGCCATGCTTGAAGGTGCCTAACTCACCGCCCTTCGCCGCCGAACCTGTATCATCGGATTCAGCCTTCGCCAGAGTGGTGAAATCGGCGCCCGCCAGAATCTTTTTGCGAATGTCCTGCGCCTTGGCCAGCGCTTCCTCATCGGTGAGGTCCTTCTCATTGGGCTTCAATGGCACGGTGGATCCCTTGAAGCGAATCAGGATATGGCTGCCCTGCGCTTCCTCATATTCGCCTTTATGGGAATCGTAGTAACCGCGCAGGTCGAGGTCGGTGAAGTGCGTTTCGTCGGAAATCCGCTTGGCCAGCGTGTTGGCGAGAAAGCTGTCGGCCTGGATCGCCATCATCTGCTTGACTTCGGCGCTCTCGTCCAGCTTGCGTTTGCGGGCTTCCTGAGCCATCGTTTCCAATTCGGCGTACTGTTCGGCTACTTGCCGCCGCTGGGCATCCGTGGTAGCTGGGCGACCGTTTGTGGCCAGGGCCGAAAGCAGTACTTCGAACTGAGCGCGCGTCAGGGTCTGACTGCCGATGGTGAGAACCACGGCGTCGGGCGCGAGATTACTTTCGGGAGCGGTCGCCGGCGCCAATGCCGGGGCACTGGGGGGGGCCGGGGTAGCGGGTTTCGGAGATGGCTGCTGCGCAATCGCCGCAGCGGCGAAGCCGATAAGAGCCAAGACAAGGGCAGATTCGGATAATTTCATGCTTCCTTCCATTGTACCCGGTCGCCGCGCCCCGTGCTCGCTTCAGTCTTGTCTCATGCAAGATGAGCCTGAAGCCGGAACTTGTTTCTCACACAAGATGAGCCTGAAGGGGAGATTCC
>Ga0209415_10003813_pt1 | contig 27915 bp, 35 predicted proteins | sample PeaSoiSIISIP2007_FD_187696 | JGI IMG/M metagenome (GOLD analysis project Ga0209415, IMG submission 187696) | Peat soil microbial communities from Weissenstadt, Germany - SII-SIP-2007 (SPAdes) (version 2) | ecosystem: Environmental > Terrestrial > Soil > Wetlands > Peat | place: Germany... | reverse complement strand
TTTCCTCAGGGGCTAAAGCCCCGTGAATTTGCAGGCTTTATGTACGGGCTAAAGCCCGTACCCTTCATTATGCTGACTTATTCAGAACTATTTACAGCACTTGCGGCTTGACTTAAGTCGCTCCCCAAGGAATCTCAAATTAAGTTCGTTATATAAACAACTTCTTTTCTCGAGGGCTAAAGCCCTTTTGATATGGCTCACTTTACGGCACGGCTAAACAGGCTGCGGAAAAAGGGCCTAATCCAAGAGTGCGCGTTAGACGAGATTAGCAGGGGCTGAAGCCTGTCGTTTATTTTCTTGTATTTGTGGCCAGGCTAAAGCCGTGCCTTGTTACAGAACCTGTAAAAGAGCGAGTTTTGTTGGCCCATATTGAGTTTTCCGCAGCCTGTAAAGCCGTGCCCTTTCAAAACAGTGACTTATTCGGAGATTTCATGACATTTTCGCCTATCTCATAAAGACAGTTAAGCTATCAACAAAACCCCGCGCCTTGGTTCCGGCGCGGGGTTTTGTTTAGATAAAGTACATGCGAGCGAAAAGCGAGGCACCTGCGGTGCGGCAGACTCACCAGCACCTGCGGTGCAGCAGACTCACCAGCCGCGGGTTTGGAGGAGGTCTCTCTCTTCGATGGCGGCGGCGGCCAGGCCCTTCATGGTGCCGGTGACCTGTTCGGAGACTTCGGCGAGGACTTTGGGGTCGTTGTAGTGGGTGGTGGCGATGACGATGGCCTTGGCGCGGCTGATGGCTTCGGCGCGCTCCTCGGGGTTGCGGGGGGTGCCTACGTCCGGCTTGCCGCAGAGGCCGACTTCAGCATCCGACTCGGTCCAGTTTTCGACTTCGAGAGGGGTGGCGCGCTCCTTCATGAAGATGCCGGAGCCGACAAAGACGGCCTCTGCGCCGAGCTGCATCATGAGAGCCGCGTCCGCAGGAGTGGCGATGCCGCCGGCCGAGAAGTTGGGCACAGGCAGCTTGCCGGTCTGGGCGACCATGCGGATCAGCTCGTAGGGTGCCTGGTGATTCTTGGCGGCGGCGTAAAGCTCCTGCTCGCTGAGGACGGTGAGGGCGCGCATCTCCTGGGTGATCTGGCGCATGTGCTGGACGGCGTGAACCACGTCGCCGGTACCGGCTTCGCCCTTGGTGCGGATCATGGCCGCGCCTTCGGCGATGCGGCGTAGAGCCTCGCCCAGATTACGCGCGCCGCAGACGAAGGGCGTGGTAAAGGCGTGCTTGTCGATGTGGTGGGCCTCGTCTGCGGGGGTGAGAACTTCGCTCTCGTCGATGAAGTCAACGCCGAGATACTGGAGGATCTGGGCCTCGGCGAAGTGGCCGATGCGGGCCTTGGCCATGACGGGAATGGAGACGGACTGAATGATCTGCTTGATGAGGCTGGGCTTGGCCATGCGGGCCACGCCGCCCTCGGCGCGGATCATGGCGGGAACGCGCTCGAGGGCCATCACCGAGGTTGCGCCAGCCTCTTCGGCGATGAGGGCCTGCTCGACGTTCATAACGTCCATGATGACGCCGCCTTTGAGCATCTCGGCAAGGCCGATCTTCAGGCGCAGGCTGGTTCCCGTGAAACTGGTCTTCTGATTCTGTTCCGACATAATATTTGACCTCGATTGGCGGCAGGATGCGGCTTGGTTGGCTGCATGGAAGCGCGCAATATTTTTTCTTCCTTTCAAGTGTAACAGCGCGGGAAAGTTGGGGGCTGCGGGGGGGCAGAGTTAGCGGAGTTGGCGGGGTTAGCGCAATTCTTAATCCATTCCAATCCCACTGTCCAACTTCTGGTCACCTTACTGCATGAAAGCCTGGCATGGGAAGCGCATCCACATTGGTGACAGCCATGAACGAGCAGGCACCGCCCGATCCGAATGGCGAGGCGGAACTGGCCCTGGAGCAGGTGCCCGCGGCGGGAACCGAGGAGGGCCTGCTGAAGTTGAGCGGACCGCTGGCGCGGATGCCGGTGGAGCTGGACGTGGCCGTAGCGGTGCGCAACTTCCGGGTGCGGAACCTGCTGATTCTGGAGCCGGGCCAGGTGATCGAGACGGAATGGGGCCACGGCGAAGATGTGCCGCTGACCTCGGGCAAGGTGCAGTTGGCGTGGAGCGAGTTCGAGGTGGTGGACGATTCCAATCTGGCGGTACGTGTGACGCGGCTGATCTGAGGATCTGAGGGTTTGCGGGAAGAGGCGGGGCAATGAATCTGGGGACAGAGACAAAGAGGCCGGGCACGGAGCGGGCGGCGATCGGCGGCGTGGCGGGTTGGCTGCTGGGACGGTTGCGGGCGCGCAGTGCAAAGCCGCCACGACTGGCGCTGGTGGAGCGCATCACACTGGCCCCCCGGCAGTCGCTGTCGCTGGTGGAGGCGGAAGGAAGGCGGTTTCTGGTGGCCACTTCGGTCGAGGGCGCGCCAGCATTTTATGCGCTGGATGAGCGGGCGCGCAGCGGCGGCGTGACCAGACCCAGTGTGACCAGGCCCGGAGCGAACAGACAGACGGCGAGGGTCTCATGGTGATGATGATGCTGGCAAGGGTGGCCACGCATGCGCCGACGCTCCCCACGCCACCGCTGCTGCCCGACCTGAGCACCAAGCTGCACTCGGCCGACTCGACGCCGTGGACGATTCTCTTTGTACTGACGATCATCACGCTGCTGCCAGCGATTCTGATGGTCATGACGCCGCTGGTGCGGTTGCTGGTGGTCTTTCACTTCCTGCGCCAGGCGCTGGGCACACAGACCGCGCCCTCGAATCCTACGCTGATGGGGCTGGCGCTGATGATGACCTGGTTCCTGATGACGCCGGTGCTGAACCAGGTGGATCAGCAGGCGGTGGAACCGTATCGGCAGGGACAGATTACGGGGCTGGAGGCGATTGATCTGGGTTCGCGGCCGGTCAAAGTCTTTCTGCTGCGCTATGCGCGCGAAAAAGATCTGGCGCTGTTTACCGCGGCTGGACAGGTGGGACGGCCCAACCGGCCCGAGGACTTGCCCATGCGCGTGGTGGTGCCAGCCTACATTCTCTCCGAGTTGAAGGCGGGGTTCTCGATTGGCGCGGTGCTGTTTCTGCCGTTTCTGCTGATCGATATGGTGACGGCCGCGATTACCACTTCAATCGGCATGTTCCAGTTGCCGCCGGTGGTAATTTCGACGCCGCTGAAGATTCTGCTGTTTGTGATGGTGGACGGCTGGAACCTGCTGGCCAGTTCCCTGCTAAAGAGTTTTTAAGATTTGAAAATCGAGAAAGGGGAAGAAATAATGTCGCCTGATCTGGTCGCCGAACTGCTGCGCCAACTGATGAGGGAATCGATGATTCTGGCCGCGCCGGTGCTGATTGCGACGGCGGTGCTGAGCTTTGTGCTGAGTCTGATCCAGACGTTGACCAGCTTGCAGGAACAGTCGCTGACCTCAGTGCCTCGCCTGGCGGCCATCACCATGATCCTGCTGGTCGGCATGCCCTGGTTTCTTGCCCGCATGGCGACGTATACCCGGCTGCTGCTGGGCGACTTTCATCGCTATCTGGGGTAGGACGGAGCGGAGTTAGGTGGGTTAGCGGAGTTAGAAAAGCAGCGGTTGAACGATTCCTAACTCCGCTAACACGCGCGTAGCGCGGCTAACGCCGCTAAGCCCGCTTCCCTGCCCCCATCAAGGAGATCGCCAATGCCGGAGTGGACAAGCTTTCTGAGCGCAATGACGTTGGCACTGGTACGCATCAGCGGGATGGTGGCCTTTGCGCCGTTTTTCAGCTCGACGGCGCTGACGCTGCGCACCAAGGCAGTCTTTGTGGGGGCGATGGCCTACCTGCTGGCACCGCTGGTGGCGACACTGCCCAACGCGCAGACAACGATCAGTTATTCGGCCTTGATTGGGGAGTTGGCGGTGGGCGTTGTGTACGGATTGATCCTGACGCTGCTGACCGAGATGCTGCTGTTTGCCGGACAGATTGCGGGTGTGCAGTTCAGCTTTTCGATGGTCAACCTGCTGGACCCCACCTCTTCGATTCAGACTCCGCTGCTGGGCGACCTCTTTCAACTGATGGGCACACTGGTGGTGATTGGCGCGGGGTTGGACCGTATTCTGCTGGCCTCGATGGTGCGTAGTTTTCGCGTGGCACCGCTGGGCTGCTATGCACTGACCCCGGTGACCGCGGAGGCCATTGTGCGCACCGCCGGGGGCATCTTTCTGGCCGCTGTCGAGTTGTCGGCCCCGGTGCTAGCGGCGACGCTGCTGGTGGAGGTCGCGGTCGCGCTGCTGGGCAAGCTGAGTCCGCAGTTGCCGGTGATGAACCTGACGGTTCCGCTGAAGACGCTGACCGGCTTTGGAATACTGATCGGCTCGCTGGCACTGTGGCCGCGCTTTATCGAGGCGCGCTTTGGGGGATTGCTGGACCTGGCTGAGAAGCTCATCGCGACTCCGGGCGCACTTCCGGGAACGGGGGGATAGCCCATGCCTGGAGAAAAAACAGAACAGGCAACCCAGCATCGCCGCGAGGAAGCCCGCAAGGAAGGCGATATTCTGCACAGCCGCGAGCTGTCGGCGGCGGCTGGAACGCTGGCTGGGGTGACGGTGCTGGGCATGCTGGGCAGCCGGGTGCTGATTATCTGGCGCAATACCTTTTCGGAATTTCTGGCGCTGGGCGCGCCGGCCCGCTGGGAGCCGAACGAGTTGATGCCGACACTGTATGCGCTGCGGCGGCTGACGATGGAGATTCTGGCGCCCTGCGGGGTGGTGATGGCCATGGTGGCGGTGGCCGCGCTGGCCATCGGTGTACTGCAGACCGGGGGCATCAACTTCCACTTTCAAGCGATCGGCTTCAAACCGGACCGCATCAATCCGGTCAGCAACATTAAAAATCTCTTTTCTCTACGCGCCGCTTCGAGACTGGCGAAATCGCTGGTTCCGGCGACGTTTCTGGCCGTCTTCGCGATACAGCGCATCGCCAAGCAATTGACCATCCCGCCGTTTTCGACCGCGCGATTGGAGATAGTAGCCACAGACGTCTTCAGTCTTTTGAAGACAACGGCCTGGCTGCTGTTTGCCTGGTCGGCAATCGACTACCTGGTGGAGTGGCAGAGCCGTGAATCGCGCCTGAAGATGAGCCACCAGGATCTGCGCGACGAGATGAAGCAGACCGAGGGCAACCCGCAGATTCGCGGGCGCATCCGTAACCTGCAACGGCAGATGCGCAAGCGCAAGGTCAAGGCCGACGTCTCGAAGGCCGCCGTGGTGCTGACCAATCCGACGCATTACGCGGTGGCGCTGGGGTTTGATTTTGCCACCATGGAAGCGCCCAAGATGGTGGCAAAGGGACGCAACCTGCTGGCCGAGGAGATCAAGGCCGAGGCGCGCTGGGCGGGAGTGCCGATCATCGAAAACCCACCACTGGCGCGCTCGCTCTACAAATCCGTTGAAGTCGGCCAGCCGATTCCGGTGGAACTCTATGCGGCGGTGGCCTCGATTCTGGCCTATCTCTATCGCCAGCGCGTGGAGGCGGAACTGCACGAGCGGCGCACCCGCGAGGCCGCGCAACGCGCCGCCAACCAGCAAGGTCGGCGGCCTGATGTGGGCAATCCGACCAAGGGCAATCCGAATGGAGGACCGCAATGAGCACCACCACTCTGGCTCCTACGGCGATACCGGCGCTCTCGATCTGGCAGCGGGTACGCGAGTATCTGCTGCCGATGGCGGCCATCAGCGTGATCTTTGTGATGCTGGTGCCGCTGCCGGCTGGCGGTCTGGACCTGCTGCTGGCGCTCTCCATGGCTTTTTCGATCATCGTCTTCCTTTCGGCGATTCAGATTCGGAGGGCGGTCGAGCTGTCGGTCTTCCCTACCCTGCTGCTGCTGCTGACGCTGTTTCGATTGGCGCTGAACATTGCCTCGAGCCGCCGCATTCTGCTGCATGGGCAGGAGGGCACGGCCGCCGCCGGCAAAGTGATCGAGGCCTTCGGCAACTACGTGGTGGGCGGCAACTACGTGGTGGGTTTCGTGCTGTTTCTGGCCTTGATTGCGATTCAGTTCCTGGTGGTCTCGCATGGCGCGGTGCGCACGGCCGAGGTGACGGCGCGCTTCACGTTGGATGCGCTGCCCGGAAAACAGATGGCCATCGACGCCGATATGAATGCGGGGCTGATTGACGAACTGGAAGCCCGCAAACGCCGTCAGGCCATTGCCCGGGAGGCCGAGTTCTACGGCGCGATGGATGGCGCGGCGCGCTTCAACCAGCGCGATTCGCTGGCCACGATTCTGATTACCGCGATCAACATCATTGCCGGACTGCTGATCGGAACCTTGCAACAAGGGATTGAACTGGGCGAGGCAGCGCGCACCTATACGGTGCTGACGGTTGGCGACGGACTGGTGACGCTGATCCCTTCGCTGCTGGTATCGATTGCCGGCGGCATCACACTGACCCGCGCCAACTCGGCCGGAATGCTGGGCGGCGAAATTCGCCAGCAACTGCTGGGCCGACCGGCAACGCTTTATATGGCCAGCATGGTTTCGGCGGCCATGTGCCTGATTCCGGGATTGCCCAAGATCGCCTTCCTGACCGTGGCCGGATGCCTGCTGCTGGGCGGACGCGCTGTCTCGGCCCGGGTCGCGGCCGCGCCGCCGGTACCGGAGGCTGCCGCCGGCGACAAGAAGAAGGCGGCGGTCGAGGCCCAGAATACCGATCTGGCGCAACTGCTGCGGCTCGAGGATCTGACGCTGGAGATCGGATTCCAACTGATTCCGCTGGTGGACGAGAAACAGGGTGGCAAGCTGCTGAACCGGGTGCGCGCGCTGCGTCGGCATCTCTCCTCGGAGATGGGATTCCTGGTGCCGCCGGTACACATCTCGGACAATCTGCGCCTGAAGCCGAGGGAGTACGTGTTTTCCCTGCGCGGCATGGAGATTGGCCGCTGGCAGACCGAGGGCGCGCAACTGCTGGCGGTCTCAAGCGACCCGAGACGAAGGCCGCTGGCGGGCAAAGAGGCGCGCGAGCCAGCCTTCGGCGTACCCGCTATCTGGATCGCCCCGAATTTGGAGGAACAGGCGGTGGCGGCGGGCTACTCGGTGGTGGACTCGGTCACGGTGATCACCACCCACTTGGGCGAACTGATCCGCCAACATGCCTGGGAGCTGCTGGGTCGGGCCGAGACCAAGCGTTTATTAGATTCGCTCAATGAGAGTCACCCAAAACTGATGGAAGAGCTGGTACCGAAGCTGCTGACGCTGGGCGAGGTGGGCCGGGTGCTGGAGCAACTGTTGCGGGAGCGGGTCTCGATCCGCGATCTGGGATCGATTCTGGAGTCGCTGCTGGAGACCTCGGCGGTGAACAAGGGGATCGTGGCGCTGGTGGAGGGCTCGCGGCAGGCGTTGGGCAGACGACTGATTCGACCGCTGTTGGACGCGGATGGGCAACTGCCGGTGCTGCTGCTGGACCCGGCGCTGGAGGAGCAGATCTTGAATACGCTGTCGCCGGAGATGAGCCAGCGGCTGCTGGCCTCGGGCGGCGCGGTGGGAACGCCGGTCGTGCGCCGTCTGACCGATTCTTTGAGGCAACTTATCGGCGCGGCCACCGCTGCGGCCCTCCCCGTGCTCCTTTGTCCCAGTCCGGCCCGCTATCACGTCAAGCGGTGGCTGGAGCCGGTGCTGCCGCGCTTGTCGGTCGTCGCCGCCGGGGAGATTCCCCCCGAGATACGCCTGCGTCCGGTGGGAACGGTGCGATAGGGCCTGGGATCGGTTGAACTTGCTGGATATGCGTTGAGGAACGGGCACAAGGGACGGGCGAGGAATGGACACGGCAGGCACGGCGGGTAATCAAAACGGAAGTGGGCAGCCGGAGCTGCGGCGCGGGACGCGGTCAGGCGGGTATCCGCCCCAAGGGGCGGCGGTTGCGGTGCTGACCGAGGAGCAGGAGCGGGTGCTGCTGGAGCATCTGCCGATTGTGCGCTTCCTGGCCCGGCGCATTCACGAGCGGCTTCCGCAGCACGTGGACATCGAGGACCTGGTCTCGGCCGGGGTGGTGGGGCTGATGGATGCCTTTGCCAAATTCGATCCCGCGAAAAAAGTGCAATTTCGCAGCTATGCGCAGTTCCGCATCCGGGGCGCGATTCTGGACAGTCTGCGCACCCTTGATTGGAGTCCACGCGAGCTGCGCCGCAAGGGCCGCGCGGTCGAAGAGGCGATCCGGGTGCTGACGGCACGCATGGGACGTGCTCCGGGCGAGGGCGAGGTGGCCACCGAGATGGCGCTTGGACTGGAGGAGTACCAGCAGTTGCTGGGTGACCTGAAGGGGCTGGAGATCGGCACGCTGCACATGGAGCGCAACGAGGACTCGGGCGAAGAGGAACTGGCCTACGTGCCGGGACGCATCGAGGAAGATCCGCTGTTTCGCTGCCTGCGCGGCGAGTTGGAGGAGCGGCTGGCCGAGGCCATTGCGGCGCTGCCGGACCGAGAGCGGCTGGTAATGAGTTTGTACTACTACGAGGAGATGACCATGCGCGAGATCGGGCTGGCGCTGGGCGTGGTCGAGTCCCGGGTCTCGCAGGTTCACGCTTCGGCGGTGGTGCATCTGCGGGCGGCGCTGAAGGATTTGGCCGCGCGCGGGGCTTTTGATCGACCGGGCCAGCGCAAGATGACCGAGCGGGCGCATCGATAAAACAGTGGTCAGTGAACAGTGGTCAGTGAACAATCAAACAGGGGCCGGGGAAAATGGAAAAGACGCTCAAACAGGATGAGATCGACGCACTCTTTCAGGCGGCACGCAGCACGACTCCGGAGGCGGGCCACGCCGAGGTGCGAGCCCGCGTAGTGCCGTACAACTTCTCCTCGGCGGGACAGATCTCGACCGACCAGTTACGCGCCATCAGTATGCTGAACGACCTGTTTGCGCGCAACCTGACGCATAACCTGGCGGCCTGGCTGCGCACCCGGTTCCAGGTCAATCTGGTCTCTGCCGAGCAGATTCAGTTCAACGAGTTTCTGCTGCGTATTCCGGAGATCAGCTACGTGGCTTCGGTGCGGCTGGAGCCACTGGGCGCGCTGTCGGTACTGCAACTGGATCTGGCGTTGGCCCCGCCGATCATCGATCTGCTGCTGGGCGGCGAGGGCCGTGATGGCCCCCTGCGTGAGTTGACGGATATTGAAGAGTCAATTCTGGCCTCAGTGGTGGAGATCGTCTGCCGCGAGTTGACCGCGGCCTGGCAGCCAGTGGGATTGAGCTTCAACTTCGAGCGCCGCCAGATGCAGACCCAGGTGGCGCGCATTATGTCGGTGACGGAAAAGACGCTGTGCCTGAGCTTCGAGATACGGATGCCGCATAGCTCGGGCCTGCTGAATCTGGCCTTCCCGGCGGTAGTGGCCAATACGATTCTGCGCCGGTTGACCTCGGACTGGGGACGCAGACGCCGCCACGCAGTCGATACCCGGGTGCGCATGGAAGCCGCGGCGCGGCGGATTCACTTCGGTGGCACATTGCAACTGCCCACGGTGCGCTTGCAGGCCACCGAGATTGAAAATCTGGAGCCAGGCATGGTGCTGCGCATGAACCTGCCGGCCAATACGCTGCCGGAATGGCGGGTGGGCGGACAGATGCTCTCGACCGCGCAGGCCATTCGCCAGGGACCGCATCGCGCCGCGCGCATTGAACGGCCGTCTTCGGAGGTTGAGCCATCATGATGAGCTACCTCGATTGCTGGATTGGCGCGGCGACCGCGCTGTTTTCCCAGGCGCTGGCAGGCGAGCCAGTGCTGAGCGAATCGCTGCCCAAACCGATCGGCGCGGGAGCCTTCGGCTTTGCCGCCACCATTGGGGGCGAGGAGCAGGGACGCTTCGCAGTGATTCTGGACCCGGCGCTGCTGGAGACCGCGTTGGTCGGCGAGGGGATGGACCAGAAGGCTGGCTGGGCAGAGATTCTGCGCGAGGTGGCCGAGGCCGCGGTGGGCGAACTGCTGGCCAAGACGGGAAAGAAGTGCAAGGTCGAGAAGTTCGAGGAGATCTCGGGCGAGAGCAAGGTTTCGAGCGCGTTCCAGTTGAAGGCGGGCGACCGCACCTGGACGATCATGGTACGCGACGAGGTACGCGCGCCCAAGGTACCCAAGGCCGCTCCGGCCACCGATACGGCGGCAGCCGCGGCAGCGCCACCCGATCCGCCGCCTCCTCCGGCGCAGACGCTCAATCCAGGCATCGAACTGCTGCTGGACATCGAACTGGAGGCGGCCTTGCGCTTTGGATGCCGGGAGATGCCGCTGGGCGAGATTCTGGATCTGGGCCCGGGCGACGTGGTGCAACTGGATCGCCACGTGGCCGACCCGGTGGATCTGATTGTGGGCGACAAGATTGTGGCCCGGGGCGAAGTCGTGCTGGTCAACGGCAACTTTGGCTTGCGCATCACCGAAGTGGCCGCGCCCAGGAAGCGGCTGGAGAGTATCCGATGCCTCTTCTAGGCGGCAATACCGAGAGCCGACGCGAGGCCGAGTGGCGCGAGGCCATGGGAGAAGCCGCGTTGGACGAAGACGCGATCGGCGAGACCGCGCCACCGGAGTTCGACGAGCGGCCCAGATTCTTTCGCGCGCCGCTGGCCCGTTCGCGGCGGGATACCTCGCTGCTGAACGCGCCGGAGATCAACCCATATCCGGCGGCAGTTGAGCGGGCGCGTACACGGCCCGGCTTCTTCGAGACCTGCTCGAATCCCGAGTGCCGCTCGGGTTGGATGCATCTTTGGCGCAGCCGCACGACACCGGTCTTCGAGGGCGGCTGGAACTGCTCGGCCAACTGCACCTCGGCGCGGGTGCGCGCGGCGGTACGGCGGGAGATGGATGCACGGGGCAGCGCGCAGGAGAATCACCGCCACCGCATTCCGCTGGGTCTGGTGATGCTGGAGCAGGGCTGGATTACGCCGGTGCAACTGCGCAAAGCGGTCGAATCGCAACGCGCGGCCGGGGCGGGCAGGCTGGGCCACTGGCTGGTGCGGCAACAGGGGGTGAGCGAGCCACTAGTCACCAGGGCGCTGGGGCTGCAATGGAGTTGCCCGGTGCTGCCGCTGGAGTTTCACGATGCCGAGGCGCTGACCGCGCTGGTGCCACGGCTGTTTGTGGATGCCTTTGGGGCGCTGCCGTTGCGCGTGGCGGCGGGAAAGCTGCTGTATGTGGGCTTCGAGGACCGGCTGGACCCGGTGCTGACGCTGGCCGTCGAGCGCATGAGCGGATTGCGGGTGGAGAGCGGTCTGGTGCAGGGATCGCTGTTTCGTCCGGCGCACACCCGGATGCTGAGCGCGGCCTATCCTTCGATTGAGCTGATTGAGGCTTCGACCGAGCCGGCCATGGTCCATGCGCTGTCGAAGGCCATCGAGCGAGCGCGACCGGCGCAATCGCAGTTGGTCAGGGTGCACGACTGCCTGTGGCTGCGCATGTGGAGGCGGAGCAATCCCGGACCGTTGCCGGAACGGGCCGAGGTGCAGGACCTGATCTGTTCGATCGGGGTGCACTGAGTCGGGCAGAAAATGAGAAATTTCCGAGTCTGTCTCGATGCGAGAAAATGGGCGCGGAAGGTCGTTTTTGCAGGGGGGGATGATCGAATCACAAGCCCCCGAAAAAGAGACTCATGAAATGGGCACGGGAGCCGATAAAGGTCAGAGTAGAGGAGTTTGGGCATGAGTGAAATTCGAGCCTTGATCGTGGATGATTCCTCGGTGATGCGTAAGATCGTCGAGCGGGCGTTGCGTCAGGCGGGGTTGGACCCGCTGGTGGTGCATGAGGCCGGCAGCGGCACCGATGGATTGGAGCTGCTGAAGACCAAACAGGTGGATCTGATTCTTTCCGATATCAATATGCCCTCGATGGATGGGCTCGAGTTTCTTCGCCAGCTCAGGGCGCAGAATCTGGCGCCGGGAGTGCCGGTGGTGATGATTACCACCGAATCGAGCGAGGAGCACGTGAAGCAGGCGATTCAGGCCGGAGCGCAGGGCTACATACGCAAGCCCTTTACGGCCGAGCAAGTGAAGGAAAGGGTATTGCCGCTGATCAGCGCGGCATAGCCGGGAGGCGTACCCATGCTGATGAATGGAGTGCGAGCGGCTGCCATCGCACGCAGTAGGATGGGCGGCAGCAAGGAAATGGAGCGGGTGATGGCGCTATCATTGAGAGAATCCGTGCATCTGGTCTCTGATCCCAAGAACCTGGATGCGAGTGTGGAAGAAGTCTTTCACCTGATGCTGGGGGTCAACTGCCAGCGCGTCCCCGGACCGATCGAGGCTGAGCCAGAGTCGGTGACCGCCGTGGTGGGTTTTGGTGGCCTGTTGAGCGGAGCCTGCGTCTTCCGCACCGGCGGCTCGGCGGCGATCAAGATCGCCGCGCACATGACCGGCATGGAATTCGAGGAGATCGACGATACCGTCAAGGACGGCATTGGCGAGATCTGCAACATGCTGGCCGGCGCATGGAAGGGCAAGGTACCGGATCTGGCCGCCAATTGCGGTCTCTCGGTTCCCGCCGTCATTACCGGGCGCGATTACAATATCCACGTCCAGGCACCGGAGTTCAAACTCCTGCACAGCTATGCGTTCGATGATGCCGGTTTCGAGGTCACCATCATCTGCGATGGACTGCAGTAAACAGAGATCAGGGGTCAGGGGTCAGGGGTCAGAGATCAGTTTTGATCTTGGCAACAGGCACGGTTCAGGCCACTAAAGAATCGCTTGACTTGCCGTAGAAGGAGTGAATCATCCTCCTGTTCCCTGTTCCCTGTTCCCTGTTCCCTGTTCCCTGTTCCCTGTTCTCTGACCTCAGCTTCCCCCAATTCTGATCTCTCTCTAATCCGCTCCTCTCCGTTCCGGTCCTCCATCTGCTTTCACTCCTTATGCCGAGGAGGCGATCCATCATGGACAGCGGATACTATGCGGCATTGACCGGACTGGTGGCGCGCTATCAGGCGTTGGACACGGCGGCCGACAATTTGGCCAATGCGCAGACACCCGGCTTTCGCGCCGAGCGCGAGTATTTTCGCTCGGTGCTGCTGGGGCCGGATGCCTTCGATTCGCAGTTGGGCAAGACGGTGAACAACTACGGGTTGCTGGGCGGCGATCAATTGACCATGGCCCAGGGAGCGATCCAGCAGACCGGCAATCAGCTTGATCTGGCAATCGAGGGCGAGGGTTTCTTTCAAATTCAGACGGCCAACGGCTTGCGCTATACGCGCGACGGCGGCTTTCATCGAGCTCCCAACGGGCGGCTGGTCACCGGCGCGGGAGAACCAGTGCTTTCGGCAACCGGACAGGTGATTGCAGTGCCGCCGGGTGAGGTGATGATTGCCGGCAACGGAGTGATCTCGGCGGAGGGCGGGGTGGTGGGCACGGTGGGCGTCTTCACCTTCCCGCGCGGCACACAGTTGAAACCGGAGGGTGCCAATCGCTATATCGCGCCGGGCGACGCGCGCCCCACCCTCTCGACCAACGCCGACGTACACCAGGGCGCAATCGAAGCCGCCAACCAGGATGTGATTCAAGGTTCGGTGGACCTGCTGATGATGCAGCGTCAGGCGGAGATGATGCAGCGCGCGCTGACCATCTTCCATACCGAATTCAACAAGTCGGCAGTCGAGGATCTGCCGAGAGTGTGAGAAAAGCAGGGATCAGTTACGAGTGTTGGAGATGAAGGCATTTGCGGAAAATGTGGAACTGGGATGATTGCAGCCAGGATGAGCGTTCAGCAAATGCTGATCACTGATCTCTGACCCCTGATCCCTGTTCTCCGAAGGAGAACCAATGATTCGAGCTTTGTATACGGCGGCCAGTGGGATGAGTGCCGAGCAGATGAATCTGGATACGATTGCCAACAATCTGGCCAACTCGTCGACGACGGGATTCCGGCAGACGCGGCTGGAGTTTCAGGACATGATCTACCAGAACCTGGTGACGCCGGGCGCGGCGCAGAGTCAATCGACGATCTCGGCGGGGTTGCAGATCGGATTAGGTACAAAATCGGCGGCCACTGAGGTGATTATGACCCAAGGTCCGCTGAACCAAACCTCGAATCCGCTGGACGTGGCCATTGAGGGCACGGGGTTCTTTCAAATTCAGCGTCCCGACGGCACCATTGCCTATACCCGCGCGGGCCAGTTCCACATGAACAGTCAGGGCACCATCGTGACCGTCGACGGCGACCCGGTGATTCCCACCATTACGATTCCCACCAATGCCACGGCGGTCACCATCACTCAGTACGGCATGGTGAACGCGACCCTGGCCGGACAGCAGAACCCCTCGCAACTGGGCCAACTGCAACTGGCTACCTTCCCCAATCCCGGCGGGTTGGAGAGTATGGGCAACAATCTTCTGACCGCCACACTGAGTTCGGGCGACGCGGTGCTGGGCAACCCGGGCGGCACCGAGGGGCTGGGTACGCTGCAACAGGGCTACCTGGAGAACTCGAATGTGGACGTGGTGACCATGTTCGTGCAGATGGTGCTGGCTCAGAGGGCCTACGAATCGAATACCAAAGTCATCAAGGCGGCCGACGATATGTACTCGCAAGTCAATAACATGACCCACTAAACCTCAACCATCGGTTGATCTGTCGAGCAGATGAGGGACGCGATGAAAACGGGCCGGATGGAACCAGGGGCGGGAGTGGGACGCGGGAGAAAGATCGGGGGGATCGTCGGAATCTTCTGGGGGCTGCTGGCCTTGCAGAGCATCGCGCAGCAGCAGCCGCCGAAGAGCGAGATCATGCGCGAGATCGTCGATCCCAGCAATGGTTACCACTGGCTGCTGCTGCGCGACGAGGCCCATCCGGGCGGGCCGGGCAGACTGCTGCTGGCCGCGAATGCCGGGTTTCAAGGGCCACATGAGCAAAATCCAATCGGAGATGCTCCGAATCCCCCGGCACCGATCCTTGCTCCACGACGTGCTGTGATTCGCTCGGGCGACCGGCTGATCGTCGAAGAACACACGGCGATGGTCAATGCCCGACTGGAAGCAGTGGCACTGGGCACGGCGCGGGCGGGAGAGCGCATCCGAGTGCGGCTGAAGATCGGCAGCAAGGTGCTGGGCGCGGTGGTCGATGGTCCGGGCCGCGCAACGCTGGAGGTGGGTCCATGAGAATTTTCAAAATTGTTGTACTGTGTCTTTCCCTCCTCCTCGCCAGCGCGCCAGCCGGGGCCATCTTCCCCAAGAAGAAGCAACCCGGCGACGCCACCAAGGCTACGCCACCCGAAGCCGCGCTGCACAACTACATTGAACGGGTGCGGGCGCAGCAGGCCGCCGAGGTGCGTACGACTGGCTCAATCTGGAGTTCGGAGGGACGGCTGGTGCGACTTGGAACAGACGCAAAAGCTGTTCGGCTGCATGACGTGGTCTCGGTGGTGGTTTCCGAGAGCCTGAACGCATCGACTGTCGGACAGGTGAAGAATTCGCGCGCCTCAAATGCCAGTAGTGGTCTGACCGGGCTGTTCGGAAAATTGAAGTCCGGCAATACGATGCAGAACCTGCTGGGCGCGACGGCCGCGTCGGGATTGACGGCGCAGGGGCAAAGCACGACGAACTCGAGCTTGAGCACCACCTTTGGTGCGGAAGTAGTGGATGTGCTGCCGAACGGGATGCTGGTGGTGCAGGCCACGCGGCAGTTGACCTTCTCCCAACAGACGCAACTGATTACGCTGCGCGGGCTGGTGCGCCCAGAGGACGTAAGCGCGCAGAATTTGGTGCAATCGACGGCTATGACCGATTTGGAACTGGAGGTAACCGGCAAAGGCATTGTCAACGACTCGACCTACCGGCAGAATCCGGTGGTGCGCTTCCTGGAGCGGCTGGTGGTGTTTTAGGAGCAACGGGCAGTTGACAGCCGACAGTAAACAGCGGACAGCGGACCGTAAACAGTTGACAGCGAAACAGGGATGCGGGGAGAGCGGATGAGAGGAACTGGGGAGCGCGGCTGGGGAGATTCAATTTGGTGGTGGGTGGTGCTGGCCATGACGTTTGCGCTGATCGGCGCGATGCTTCATGCGCAGGCTCCAATTGCCCCGCCACCGACCGCGCCGCGCGCAGCGGCTCCAGCCCCGGCGGCAACCGTCAACGCAACGGTGAGTACGCCTGTGGCCAAGACGCCGGTTTCGCGGCTGGCGCGCATCAAGGACGTGGCCACCATCGAGGGGATTCGCGACAATCAACTGGTTGGTTACGGGCTGGTGGTGGGTTTACGCGGGACCGGCGACAGTTCGCAGACGGTGTTTCCTGCGCAGACGCTGCTTTCGGCGCTGGAGCGCATGGGCATCACGGTGCCGCAGACCGGTGCCAATAGCGCCAGCAACATGCAGGTGAAAAATATGGCCGCAGTCTTTGTGGTGGCCACGCTGCCGCCCTTCTCGCGTCCCGGTTACAAGGTGGATATTACTGCCTCGTCGGCCGGCGACGCGCGATCTCTGGAGGGGGGCATCCTGCTGATGACCCCGCTTTACGGGCCGGACGGGCAGATTTATGCGCAGGCTCAGGGTGCCCTGGTGCTGGGCGGCTACATGGCCACGGGAGGCGGAAATACCCGCCAACTGAATCATCCGACCACGGCGCGCATTCCCGGCGGCGCGCTGGTCGAGCGGCAAGTACCCTTTGATCTGAAGCAGATGCACACGGTCAACGTGATTTTGAACGATGCCGACTTCCATACTGCCGAACGCATGGCGGGGGCGATCAACAAGGCGCTGGGTACCGAGCGCGCCCACGCCACCGACAGCCGCCGCGTGGAGATTCCGTCCACGCCGAATGAGGATATTGCCTCGCTGCTGGACAAGGTTGAGGCGGTCGAGATCGACGTCTTCCCACGGGCTCGCGTGGTGGTGAATGAACGCACGGGCACGGTGGTGATCGGTGGAACGGTGCGCTTGCAACCGGTCTCGATTCTGCACGGAGGGCTGGCGGTCAATGTGGTCTCGGAGACCGAGGTTTCGCAACCCGGTCCGCTCTCGAATGGGTCGACGCAGGTGGTGCAGCAGACCAGCGTGCAGGCAGTGGACAAGCCGGTCAATCGCATTGAATTGAAAGAAGGGGCCACGGTCGAGGATTTGGTACAGGAATTGCAACGTACTGGGGCGGGCGCGCGGGATGTGATCTCGATTCTGCAAGCCATGAAGGAGGCCGGCGCGCTGGAGGCCGACCTGGAAGTGCTATAAACGTCGGGCTAGAGGTGAAAGAATGGGTTCGATTGCGGGCTTGACAGGGACGATGGCAGGAGCGATGACGGCGGCACCAAGTACCGCCGCCAGTGGGCCGCCAGCGCGGCTGGTCAGTGCCGCGCATGAGTTCGAGGCGCAGATGATGAAGGAGTTATTGAAGCCCATGACCGGTCAGAGCGGGCTGGACGGCGAGGAAGATGAGTCGGCTTCCGGCTCGGCCGGAGCACTGGGAGATTTCGCCTCTGAGGCATTGGGCAGAGCGCTGAGCGCGGCGGGAGGATTTGGAATTGCTAACAAAATCATCTCGGATCTGACCCCGCATGGTAACCAAAAAGTAACCAGCGCCGTAACCGCATTGCATAACGGCGATACCGTGATGAAAAACCTCAAATGACTATAGGCCCATTGGGGTGCGCCGATAGGCCCAGCAAGGAGCAATTTTCATGGATATTCGCAGCAGTCTTGACAGTCTGAAATCCTTACTTGGAACCACACCTGTAGCCCCGGCGCAAACGCAGCAGACACAGCAGGGTGCATCGTCGATCAACTCAGCATTCAGCAGTGATCGGGCAACGCTGAGCAGCGCGGGCAATGAAGTCTCACAGACGGCGGCCGACTCCGATGTGCGGACCGACAAGGTGGCCAGCATTCAATCGGCGCTGGCGGCGGGCAGCTATCATGTTTCTCCATCGGCGGTGGCATCGAAACTCGTGGAGTCGATGATGAGTGGCGCTTAATCCGGTTGGGTAGAGATGGCGGTCAAGAGATAGAACCTGCCGGACAAAGATATGGGAGGTTTGGCGGGAAGCGGGATTCGAGGGAACCGGGCCAGCAGTCAAAAGATCAGGCAAGGAAAGGAATGCGGCAATGCAGCAGCCAGCAACACGCCCGGTGCATCCGGAATTGAAGCAACTGGTGGTTCAGGCCTCGCAATCGCTGGCGCGGTTGGATGCCGACCGGCTAGAGGAACTGGCATTGTCGTGCAAGGCGCTGAACGGTGAATTGCCAGAGGCCAGCACGGCGCGGCGCGCGGAACTGGCGCGTCAAGCCAAGGATGCGCTGGCGGATTTGGCGGTATTTGCCAAGGTACTGGAGGTGACTCGCGCCAATCTGAATGTGATGAATCGCCTGCGGCAGTTGCGTGGAGAACCGCTCGAATACGGCGAGGCGCAACTGCGCAGCGAGAAGCCGGGCTGGGCACTGGTGGAGAGCGAACATGGGGACAATTAGTACCGCCTTCAACATCACCAGGGGGGCTTTGGAGGCCGATCAATCGGCCTTGAACATTGTGGCCAACAACGTGGCCAATGCCAGCACCACCGGCTATACGCGAGAGATTCCCAACTGGCAGGAGAATCCTCCGGCGGTCATCAACGGCACCGTCAATGGGACGGGAGTCACGGAGACGGGTCCGACCTCGGTGCGGGACCGGGTACTGACCGAGCGGCTGGATCAACAACAGCAGTTGGCTTCAGCCTCGGGATCGCGGCTGAGTGCGCTGGATACACTGCAGGCGCTGTTTACGCCGGATTCTGGTTCAAAGAGTGGGAAGGCGGGCGATATAGGCAGCGACATTACCGGCTTTTTCAGTTCCTTATCGACGTTGGAAGGCGAACCAACCAACGGTGCCTATCGCCAAGCGGTGCTCTCCTCAGCGACAACGCTTGCCAGCGACGTATCCAATGCAGCGGCCAGCCTGAACGCGCAGAGTTCGGCGCTGGACCAGGAGGCCGGTGGAGTAACCAGCCAGGTGAACGCGCTGACCAGCGCGCTGGCTCAGATCAACCAGCAGATCACGACCACCTCGCCTAGTGCAGATGCAGGTACGCTGGAGGACCAGCGCCAACAGGATTTGAGCAAACTCTCGCAACTGGTCGGCATCAACCAGATCACCACGGAGAACAACGGTCTGACGATTACCACCACGAGCGGGGAGTTGCTGGTGGCCGGGAACACGAGTATGCAGATGACCTCCGGCTCAGTGGACGGAACGACTCACTTTTTTGTCGGAACCGTGGATGCGACCGCCGATCTGGCCACGGGAGGCGGCTCGTTGGGTGGCTATCTGACGGCGCGCGATCAGGATATTCCGGCGGTGCTTTCCTCGTTGAACCAACTGGCTTACAGCGTCTCCACGAGCGTGAATGCACTGAACAACGCGGGCACCAATCTGGCTGGGGAGACCGGAACGACCTCGGCACCAATCAATATCTTCAGCCAGCCGAGCAGCGTGACCGGCGCGGCGGCCTCCATGAGCGTGGTGATGACCGACCCAAACCAGATTGCGGCTGCCGCAAAGGGCGCGGGAGTGGGCAACAACACCAACGCCACGGCAATGGCTGCGCTGCAAAATCAAGGCATCGTCAACGGCCAGACTCCGAGCAACTTCTATTCGAGCCTGGTTTCAAATCTAGGTTCGACAGTCTCACAGGTGCAGACGAATAACACCGCGCTGACGGCTTCGGTAAGTCAGCTGCAGACGCAGATCAATCAGCTCTCCGAGGTGAATTTGAACGATGAAGCGTCCAATATGCAGATGTTCGAGCGCAGCTATCAGGCGGCTTCACAGGTTTTCGCAATTCTGAATACGGTGATTGGTTCGGCGTTGAATCTGGGTATTTCCACGGCGGTTTCATAACGCCGGAATTTATCAGCAAGCCGTGCCAACTAGAACGAAAGGAGGAAGCCAATGCGCGTAGATCCAAGTTATACCAGCAATCTGGCCGCTTCTCTGGATCAGGCTCAGGCCAATCAGCAGCAACTTACCTCCGAGTTATCGAGCGGCGTGGGAGTTACATCGATCGGCCAAAATCCGGTTGCCGCGGGTCAGAATGTGATTCTGCTCAACCAGATTCAGCAGGATGATTCCTTTACGCAGACTTCGAGTCTGGTCAGCGGGCAGTTGCAGGTGGGCGACTCGGCGCTGGGTCAGGTGGTTACGCAACTGACTTCGGCGCTTACGCTGGCCACCAGCGCCAACAACGGCACCATGAATTCGAACAACATCAAGTCTATCGCCAGCCAGATTTCGGGTGTTCTGGGCGAGGTGACCACGCTGGCCAACAGCAGCTATTTGGGGCAGTACATCTTTGCCGGCGGCAAGACCACCACATCGCCTTTTACAACCAATATGACCGGCATTCCGCCGGTTACGACGTACAGCGGCGACCAGGGCATCAACTACCTGGAGGCCCCGAACGGACAGAAGATTCAGTTGAATGTGCCCGGCGACCAAATTTTTTTGGGTTCGGGCACCAACAGCGTCTTTGGAGCACTGAACGCGCTGGTGGCCGACTACTCGAGCGGCATTGTGGATACCACTCAGGCAGTGACCGACACCGAGAACCTGAACACGGCCTTGAATTACGTCTCGCAACAGCGCGTGACCCTCGATAACTCGATGACCCAACTTACGGCGGCCTCGGATTCGGTGACCAACAACGAATTGCAACTGACCACAGCGCAGACCAACCTGATGCAGGCCGATATTCCCTCGATCTCGACGCAGCTTTCCCAGTCCGAGACGCAGCAGACGGCACTGATCAACGTAATCGCCCAACTCGAATCATCCTCGAATAGCTTGTTCAATAAGTTGCAGGGGTAAAGGGAGAGCGGGGTTAGCGGAGTTGGTGGCGTTGGTGAAGTCGAAGGTCGAGCCTTTATACTTGAATCATGGCAATTGCCCTCTTTGCTCCCATTCGATTTCTTTGGAACGCTACGCGCGGGCACCGGCTCACTCCCTGGCGCAGCGAGTTTCTGCGCTGGCGCATTGAGACCTACTCGGGTAAGAGCGCTGAAACGCTGACCATCGCCGACATTTTTGGCTTCATGTGGACTTCTCGCTGGGAACTGCTGGGTTTTCTGGCCTGGATCGCACGGCTGGAACGTGAAGTCTACAAGCAGGTCTAGCGGACAGCTTACAGTTGACAGCGAACTGTTGGCGGCGTTGCTGATTATGGACTCTTTCGGAATCTTGAACACACTTTCTGACGCTGTGCGCGTCCAATTACACAGGCATCGGCGAGAAGACCGACCTTCGCAAGCTGCCAACTGTTCGCTGTCAACTATTCACTGTTAGCTATTCAAAATATGAGCCATTCTTCCCAACGATTTCCGATGATTCTTACTGCATGGTTGCTGGTCTGTGCCGGGGCGGGCGCGCAACAGTTGCCGCCTGCGGAACCGCCACTGCCCATTCCGACACCGAGCACCGAAGCGCCCGCGCTGCGGGTTACGACCAATGAAGTGCTGGTGCCGACGCTGGTGGAAAAACGTGGCGGGGGTATCATTTACGGACTCAAGCCTCAGGATTTTGTGTTGGAGGACAACGGCGTCCGGCAAAAAGTTCGCGTGCAGGAGGAGATGGATACTGCGCCGGTGGCGTTGGTGGTGGCTGTGGAGCAGGGCGGAGCCAGTGTGCTGGAGTTCGACAAACTGGCCAAGCTGGGACCGCTGCTAGACCTGTTTCTCTCTGACGGCGAGAGTAAAGCCGCGCTGGTGGGCTTCGATTCCGAACCGCATCTGATCCGCGACTACACGCACTCCGGCGAAGAGATCAATCAGAACCTGAAGCAACTTGACCCTGGCGATGGCGGCGATGCGATTCTGGATACGGTCAGCTACGCCATTGACCTGCTCAGTGCGCAGCCCAAGCAGTTCCGGCGGGTTCTGCTGCTGATCAGCGAAGAGCGCGACCACGGCAGCAAGCACACCAAGATCGAACAGGTGATCAAGAAGATCGGCGAGTCGGACGTGCTGGTGCTGAGCGTTTCCTTTTCGCCGGCCCGCGCCGAGCTGCTGCACGATATGAAGGACGACGGAGAGAACCGCTCGATGAGCATGATTTCATCGCTGTTCATGCTGGTGCAGGCCTTCAAGAAAAATGTGAGCAAGGAGATTGCGCAGATGAGTGGCGGCGAATACTCAATGTTCACCGGGGACAAAGGCTTTGAGCAGCGCATCGTCAACTCCGCCAAACACACGCGCAATCGCTACCTGATCACCTTCAGCCCCTCGAATCCGACGCCAGGACTGCATACGCTGCGAGTAAAAACGGCCGATGATTACGGAGCGCGCATTGTGGCGCGCGCGAATTATTGGATGGACGAGCCACAGTAACAAGTGCCGCCGATACTTCTGGTAAAGTGAACTTTCGGGCCTCATTTCCTACTATGAAATCTTCCTATTCCGAATTCGAGGCAATTGGTTTCGCTTTGGCGGCATTCACTTGCTGGGTGCTGGCCGACAGCATCATCAAGATGGTTGGTAACTCGAAGCTTCCAGCCTATGAAGTGATTGCCTTCTTCGGTCTCACGGTGATGGGGTTTCTCTTCCTGCACGGCTTGTTGCGCAAGCAGGTCAAATCCCTTTGGCCAAGGCAGCCCAGACGGCAAATCTTTCGCGCCAGCCTGGATCTCATCAACAATCTGTGCGTCGTCGTTGCCCTGCGCCATCTGCCTTTTACGCTGTTTTATATCCTCGTCTTCCTGGCCCCGATGGTCACTGCGATCATGGCGGCATTCTTTCTTCAGGAGCGGCTGGAGTGGCGAAAGAGCGCGGCCATCGTGACAGGATTCGTTGGCGTGGTCGTTGCCGTCAACCCTTTCGGCTCGGCCAGACAAGGTGACTGGATCGGCTTTGGTGCCTGCATGGTCTGCGTCGCCTGCTTTTCAACGAATATGGTCTGGTCGCGCTCCATCACGCAGACAGAGAAACCGGAGAGTCTGGTCTTTTTTTCGGGTGCGGTGATGGCGGTATACGGCATGGCGCGCATGCTGGTACACGCTGAACCACTGACTGCGAAACTCACGGCAGGGCTGGTCACGATGGGATTTTTCTGCGCATTGGGAAGCGTTAGCTTCTTTATTGCCCTGAAGCATACCTCAGCGGCCAGCGTCTCTCAGTATCACTATACGCAACTGCTTTCTGGCGCATTGATCGCTTATCTCTTCTGGCATGAGATACCAACCATATGGATGCTTCTGGGTGGAATCCTGATCGTTGGTTCCGGTTTGTATATCGCAATGAAAGCCTCTCGCGAAAGCTTGGATGCTTGTTCGCTTTCGCCTCTTCTTCCGGAAGAGTGACGCGCTGCTGCATCTTGCTGCTGCTGCGCGTTCCCCATTTGTTGGCAATTGAAAGTCGAGAGAGCCTCCTGCTAAATTCCATGGAGAATGAGGCTGCACAGCGTTTCGAGGGTCGAGAATCTGGCAAAAAAGGACGATTTTGAGGTCAAAATCGGGCTTTTGGGGCTAAAAAACGACCAAAAACAGGCCTCTCTGTTTACTGATCAGTTACGATGTAAAAAATACAAATGGTTGATTCTTTGCTGGTTAGAAGATTTCTTCGAAGCGAAAAACGATTTCCACAGGGGGAGGGGGTGGGGGTACGCAGTTCTGAGCGTTCCCATCCAGGTCGGATTGGGCAATCCTGAGGTTTTTTTCTCATCTCTTCATTGTGCACCTTGCAAGGGAAATATTCGGCAATGACTCCCGATGCTGAACGCTCGTTGTCTTCGATGGGATTTTGCAGAGGATCGAGTGGTTCCTAAAGAGAAACAGACCGGGAGGTCGGCGCTACAGTTTCATGCGCGGTGAGTCGGTAACACCGGTGGGGGACTAAAGCATATTCGGAAATAGTGTAGACCAATCTGCTTTCCCTCAGGGGCTAAAGCCCATTGATTTAATTGGCCTTTATCGGCACGGCTGAAGCCGTGCCCTTTCAAAACCGGTCTACACAATAAGCGAAAATGCTCTAAAGCCGCGCCAGCGCCTCGGCGGAGCGTAGTTTGCGTTCAAGGTGGCGTTCGAGCGACTGGAGGGTGAAACGGCGCAGATCCTGCGCACGGCGACGCGGAAACTGCTCGGCGGCAAAGGCCGAAGCCGGCGAACGCAACATGCGCTGGGCAAGTTGCCAGGAGTCGGCACAGAGACTGTTGGCACTGCCCCGACGATGTGCAGCGCAGAAGAGGCCGTCGCCAAAAGCGTCGAAGCTGAACTCATCAGCGACCAGCGCCTCGCCACAGGCCGTGCAGTGCATCATATCTGGCAGCAGGCCCATCAGGCGCGTCATCCAGAGCTGAAAGTAAGTGAGCGGCATCCAGGGCTGCTCGACAGTGGTTTGCTCCAGCACAGCTACCAGCAGGCGAAAGGTGGTCTCCTGCGGATCGTGCTCGGGAAGAGACTCGTCAAGCAGTTCGGCAAAAAAGCTGAGCACGGCCATGCGCACATGATCGACGGGCGCGGAGAGCGGAGAACGCACAATCTCCAACTGATCCAGGCGCACAAGCTCCTGACGAGGCCGCACAGCAAACCAGGCGCGGGCCTGGGTCATCGGCTCCAGTGCGCCGCCAAAGCGCTTGCGGCTCTTGAGGGCGGATTTGGCCACGCCACGGACTCGACCGTAATCTCGCGTGAAAAAGCTCACGATCAGATCGGCCTCATGGACTGGCCAGGTGCGTAAGACCACTGCTTCAGAGGTAAAAACGCTCATGCGTCTTCTATCTTCGCATTGTTGGGCGGTGGAGGATTTGGACTGGGTACTGAACAACGTGCTTAAAGTGAAAAAGGATGGAGTCGCCAAGATATTCGATGCCATGCTTGCCAGCAAAGAGCTTGTCGTTGATCACGTTGAAACCGTACGCGAAGCCATGCAACTTTATCGTACCCACAATACAGATTTTTTCGATTGTCTGATTGCAACCTCCGCCAAAGCCGCTGGTTGCAGCAAGACGGTGACCTTCGACCGGCGGGCAGCCCGCGAAGCGGGGATGGAGTTGATCGGGTAGGAGAAAACTGACGCGGACCTGGAGGTCCACGTTCCAGCCGGCCGGGAGGTCGGCGCTACTGGTTTCATCCGCAGCGGGTTGGCGAAAGCCGGTGGGGAATAGAAAGCAAGTCAGCGCCAAGACAAACGCGCATCCAGCCGGGGCGGGATGCGCGTTGCGGAAAGTCTGTTGGTTGGAAAAGTTGAGGTTTAGCGGCCGAAGTGCTTGGCGTTCTTTTCGGTAAAACTGGCCCACTTCTCAGGCAGGTCGTCGGCGGCAAAGATTGCCGAGACGGGGCAGGCGGGAACGCAAGCGCCGCAGTCAATGCACTCGACCGGATCAATGAACAACTGATCATTGGCGGCGAAGCCGTCTTCGTCTTTTTTGGGGTGGATGCAATCGACAGGACAGGCGTCTACACAGGCGGTGTCCTTGGTGCCGATACAGGGTTCTGCAATGACGTATGCCATTTTTGAAATCTCCGGGGAAACTCGACCTTCGATGGTGATATTAGCACAAGAGGGCAAGCTCTGCCCCACTTCTTGTCATGGCGTTTTACGATACGGGAACCAGAAAGATAATCCCTTGGTTCCCGTACTGATTGGGAAACGGGGCGTGGGGATTCTACGAGCGCAGGCTGGGAGCATCCAGAAACTCACTGGGAGAAAGAATTGAAATCTCGCGCCAAGGATGCAAGACGAGCAAGTCCTGGTCGCTACTGATGAGCGCATCAGCCTCGGCAACCAATGCCAGCGCAAGAAATTTAATATCTTTTGGATCGCGGCATGATGATTGCAGAGCATCCACGCGAGCCTTCTGCACTGCGAAAACTCGCACATTCTCTAAAATCAGGCCAACAAATTCTTTGCGCGCATCCAGACTCAGATAGCGATCAAATTTCTCACGATCCAGAACCTCTACCAACTCAGCCAGAGTTTCAGGACTCGCGCATAAGCGGCAAGAACACAGGGCTTTGAGAAAAGCTTGATGAGGAATCGATCCCGTTCGCAATGCGGCGCTGACCAGCGTACTGGTATCTAAAACCACACTTCGAATGCGGTTCATCGAGCTTCGTGAACCAGACGAACCACATCCTCATCAGTCAATGCGGCTGCAGCGGCGGCCTGTGCGGGAGACTGCGAATTGCGGCTCCGAACACTCCAGGCCTCCAGATCGGCCAGCGCTTTACTGCGTTTGCGGCGCGAATCCAGCATATCGTCCATCTCCAGCGGAGAAATAATAAAGGCTGTCGGGCGGCCATGACGTGTGATGGAAACAGGCTCACGCTGCGCCATATCCAACAGCTTCCCAAACTGATTTTGAGCTTCCACGGATGTAACGGTAATCATGGTAGCACCTCAAAAAACTAGCTAGAATAGATATTACGCCTATTCTAGCTAGTTTTCAATTCGCCTGCTCGCGCCGCCCGGTGCGCGGCGTACTCCTGCGGCGTGGGGATCGGCTGCAAATTGCGACCGGCGAAGAGGTCACTGAAGAAGCCAAGCAACTCGTCGTGAAAGAGGCCGTTGGAGGCAAGAATCTCGCGACTGTCGAGGCTGTATTTGCCGCCAGAGAAGTTGGTGACGCACCCGCCGGACTCTTCCACCAGCAAGATTCCCGCAGCGGTATCCCAGGGATTGAGGTTGAACTCCCAGTAGGCATCCATGCGGCCAGCGGCGATATAGGCCAGGTCCAGCGCAGCGGAACCAGCGCGGCGCACACCGTGCGAGCGTAGCGTGAACTCCTGATAGAAGTGAATATTGGGGTTGTCGTGGCGCTTGCGGCTGGGAAATCCGGTGGCAACCAGCGCTTCGCCCAGTTCAAGTACGCGCGAGACGTGCATCGGCCTGCCGTTCAACTGCGCGCCACGGCCACGCTCGGCGACAAAAAGCTCATCGCGCAGGGGGTCGTAGATGACAGCAGCTACCAGCGTTCCATCCTGCTGGGCGGCGAGGCCGGCGGGACGCTGTTCCAGGCCCATGGAGACGCAAAACTGCGGAAAGCCGTGGGCAAAGTTCGTGGTGCCGTCCAGCGGATCGACGTACCAGCGGAACTCGCCGCTGAGACGGTCGCGAGTTCCCTCTTCGCCGTAGATGCCGTGCTCGGGAAAGGCTGCGGAAAGGCGTTCGCGGATCAGCTTTTCGCTGGTGCGATCGGCTACTGTGACCAGGTCCACATCGCCTTTGTACTCGGTTTCCACGCCTTTGGCATAGAACTCGCGCAGGCAGGCACCTGCTTCGCGGGCGATGGCCGAGGCCTGAGGGACCCAGATGAAATCGGAGGCCGCGCTCACGAGGCATCCCCAGCGGGCGCGGGCGAGGTAAGAGAGCCGTCGCGCAGGGAAGGCCGAGCAAAGGACTCCATGCGCAACTCGCGCTTGCGATTGACTTCGGTGATGGAACGAATCTGTTCCTTGTAGATGAAGAGATTGGGCTTGCCGTCACGGGTCAGGCGCAGCATCGCTTCATCGAAGTACTCGATCCAGCCGCGCACGACCTCGCCATCGCGCAGTTTGACGGCAACCGTCACCTGGCGTTCGCTGAGGGAGCGGAGATAGAGCGCTTCCTGGCCGGTCTCGCCCGGCGGAGGAGTTTTGGAGCGGCGGCGCTGAGGCACTGGAGGAGTCATGCAGCCATTGTAGATGCAAAGCAGGGAAAAGCGCAGTTACAAATACAGCCAAGAGATCAAAAGGCAACTGTATTACAACGCCTCATCGATTTTCGCATTTCGCAGTCTCAAAATCCAGACTGCGAAGCCACTTGCGATCCTCTATGGAGAATGAGGCTACTGAGCGTATAGAAGGGCGCGAATCAGGCAAAACAGGGCGATTTTGAGGGTAAAATCGGGGTTTTGGGGGTCAAAAAGGGCCAAAAATGGGCCTCTCTGTTTACTATCCAGTAACTATGTAAAATTTACAAGTAGTTGATTCCTTGATATTTATTGGTTTTTTCAGGGGGTGGAATGCGATTTCCACAGGGGGAGGGGGTGGGGGTACACGGTTCAGACCGTTCCA
>Ga0209415_10003812_pt1 | contig 27915 bp, 27 predicted proteins | sample PeaSoiSIISIP2007_FD_187696 | JGI IMG/M metagenome (GOLD analysis project Ga0209415, IMG submission 187696) | Peat soil microbial communities from Weissenstadt, Germany - SII-SIP-2007 (SPAdes) (version 2) | ecosystem: Environmental > Terrestrial > Soil > Wetlands > Peat | place: Germany... | reverse complement strand
CCGCCGCTCGGTTTGTCGCCCAGTGGCCGTTCGCAACGACGCCGACGGCTCCCACTGCGATGGCAATGCCAAGGACGCCTGCAATCCGAAGGACTGTGCCGCGGAGATTCATACCCGGTGGACTCTAACGACGACCTTCGGGATCACCCACTGCTGGGGAGCCAACTGAACCGCCGAACCGCAACGACGAGCCCCACCGTACCCCAGGCGATGAGCACGCCGAAATCTGTCCAGTTGAGACCGGCACCCGATGTGTAGGGGTTGTACACCCCGAGAAGAAGGTCCGCGAGAGCGTGCACCGGAAAGACCTTGCTGATATCGATCAGCCAATGAGGGAGTTCCAAGATCGGGATGAAGACACCGGAGATGAAGCAAAGCGGCAAGATGATCCCTAGCACGACTGGTTGAGCCCCGTCGGCGTCCTTGATCAGGCTGGCCAGGGCGAACCCGAGGCACGCGAAGACGACGGCGCCGACGATGATCGCCAGGAGGAAAGTGGCTGCCGTGTGTGTCGGAATGGATGCCCCGTAGGCGGCCCAGCCGATCGTGAGCAAGATGGCGGTCATGACCAAGGCGGTCAGTCCGGCCAGAACAGCGCGCCCGATGATGACCGCGCTGGCCGGAAGCGGCGTGGCCCGCCGACGCTTGTAGATCCCGGCCTCCCGGTACTGGACCACATTCAGGGTGAGGTTGCTGAACGTGGCGGCGATCACGCCGAACGCAATGATGCCGGGCACGTAGTACACCGACTCGTTGATTCTTCCGCCGGCCACCGCCACGTTCTGCTGCTTGAACACGGAGGCGAAGATCACGAGAAACAGCACCGGGAGTGCGAGAGTAAAGAAGACGCCCTGTCGATTGCGAAGAAAGATGCGCAGGTCATAACGAAACTGATGCGCCACCAGGTGCGCGACCCGGCTTCGGGAGCGGCCGACGGTGGGGCTGGTGGCGGTCATCGGTCCTCCGTCAGTTCGAGATAGACGTCCTCCAGGGTCGGACGCGAAACCTCCAAATCAGGGAGATCGATGCCACGCTCACCGGCCCATGCCGCCAATGCCCCCACCGCGGCCAGCGCGTGGTCTGCCCTCGCTTGGATCTTGCCGTCGCTCGTAGCAGAGAGGGACAGAACCGACGGTGGGAGCTCGGACGCTGAGATGCCGGGTGGCAACGTAAAGCGGATCGTTGACTGTTTCGTCGCCCGGTCGCCGATGTTGCCGGGGGTCCCCTCCGCCACAATCTCTCCTTTGGCGATGACCGAGATCCGGTCCGCCAAGTGCTCCGCCTCCTCCATGTAGTGGGTGGTCAAGAAGATCGTCTTGCCGAGATCTCGGAGCCCCGAAATGACATCCCACGCGGCGTGCCGCGCCGATGGGTCGAATCCGGTGGTCGGTTCATCCAGAAACAACAGCTCGGGGTCGCCGATGAGCGCCAACGCAACATCGAGCCGACGGCGCTGACCACCCGAGAGCCGAGCGCACCTGGCCGTGGAGCGATCGGCAAGACCCACCAGCTCAAGAGTCTCGTCAATCGAGCGCGACCGGGGGTAGTAGCCCGCATAGAGCGACACGCACTCGAAGACCGTCAGCTCAGCTTCGGTTTCGGACTCCTGGAGCACCACACCGATGCGGGCTCGCCAATCGCCGCCAGCTTTGGCCGGATCTTCACCGAGGACGGAGATCTCGCCCGCGGTGCGACGCCGGAACCCTTCGAGTATCTCCACGGTGGTCGTCTTGCCGGCGCCGTTGGGTCCCAGGAACGCGTGGACTTCGCCGGCGCGAACCTCGAGGTCGATGCCTCGCACGGCCTCGAAGCTCCCGTAGGACATCCGCAAGCCTCGAGCCTCGACTACGACGCCAGACATCGACGAGCACCTTCGATTCGTGCAACTGCCCGATCCCGATCGGACGCCTCGGGGCCGATCACCAGGAACTGTCCTCCCGCATCCCAAACCCTTTCCTCAGGCGACCGGTCCAACGCCCGCGGAGCCGAAGCGGCAAGGCAAAGCGCCTTCTCGGTTGGTGGACACCCTCACATTCGCTCGGTCAACCGGCGTCGCGGCCGGCCCGCCGCCTCCAGTCATCCTCTGTTGGGCTTAGCACCCCGCCCCCGAGCTGTCAGCGGGGCCCCGCCTGACGCTCGATCTCGCGCTGGATCTCGCCTTCCGAAATCGGCCGGTGCCGGTAGACGGACCAGCCGCGAGCTCCGAGGATCAACGCCCAACCAATGAGCGGGTAGATGATCCAGAAGTTCCACACGTCATGGATCCCAGAGCTCTGGCTGAAGCCATTGGTCGGCCACCCGCCCGCGTTGTGGTACTCCGAGATCGCCCAAATGGCTACGAGCAGGATCATGGCGATCCCGGACACCGCGGCCTCAATGTGGAAGTTGCGCCGGCGTCTGATCTGCTTGATCGCCCGCTCGCGAACCGGTTCTTCGTCACCAGCCGGAGCCTTCGGGTCGGCGTCTGTGAGCAAGTCATGCCTGAGCACGGGGACTACCTCCTTCGCCTGGGTCCTCCAAACCTGATGGACCATCGCATCCCTGCAGACAGGCTGAGCCCCGTGAAGGCGGCCTGACCAGGGCCAAACGTCACATGTCGCCGTGGCGAAACCCGGTGCGCAGCAAGCGACCGTCTCGTCGGGGCGCACCAGCCCTGGCCCAGGCCCATCCCTTTGAGGCCAACGACCGGGGAGGGCCCGAGGTCCGAGTGCGTTAGCTTGATGGCGTGATGACCGGCTATCGACCCTTTTTCAACCCGGCGATGGGCGAGTGGGTCGAGTACACGGCGACCGCCGAGGACAATGGCGGAGAGTGCGTCCGGTTCAACTGGGGCATCCTGCCCGGCGGCAGGATCGGCGAGCACATCCATCCTCATCAAGAGCAGCGCTTCACGGTGATGGCGGGTGAGGTCGTGTTCACCCTTGATGGCGAGGAGATCCTGGCCAGAGCAGGTGAGACGATCGTTGTTCCCCCTGGCGTCCGCCACTCGGAGAGAAATGTCGGGTCGGTCGAGATCGTGGCCGAACTACGGCCGGCGATGCGTACGAAAGAGCTCCAAGAGGCGTTCGCCGGTCTTGTGGCCGACGGCGGGACCACCTCCAGGGGTGCGCCGAAGAACCCGCTCCAACTCGGTGCCACCTTCTGGCATTTCCGGCGCGAGTGGCGAGCGACCTCTCCGCCCATCTGGGTGCAGAACCTGGTTTTCCCGCCGTTGTGGGCCCTGGCGAAGGTCTTCGGTATCTCTCCCTACTACGACCGTTGGGACAGCCGGATCGCCGGGTCTGGGGAAGCTCCCCCAGATGCACGCGTGCAGACGACTGCATCGCACTGATCGACTGTCTCGGGCGGTCGGTCAAGAGCGCAGCGGGGTCCAACACCCCTCAGAGGTGAGCGCGTTGCGTTTCCGACCCGAGAGTCCCGAGCCTCGACCAGCGATCTTTGTCTCGTGGGTCAAGTTTCATCGTCGTAGTCACGACCTGGCAGAAGCGTTGGGCGCGGAAGCCCGTTTTGTGGCGGTCGGCCATGTTCGACCTCTGACCGCCCCGTTGCGACACCCGGTTCAGGCAGTTCTCACGATTGCCCTGCTGGCTCGCCGACGACCAGCCATCGTCTACACCATGGCGCCACCGTTGACACTGGTGCTGATCGGCCTGGCGTACGCCCGGCTCACCCACAGTCGGCTCGTGATCGACGCTCACTCGGCCGCGGTGGTGGACCGACGTACGGGACTCCAGCCGCGGCTCTGCTTCCCCTCGATCGCCCGCCGGGCCGACCTGACGATCGTGACCACCAAGGTCCTCGCCGGAATACTGACGGCCAGAGGGGTCAAGTCGTTCGAACTGCACGTCCCAACGAGCCGGGCCGAGGGCCCGACCCGCCCGTCAGAACGTGTCGGCCGACTGCGCGTGGTCATGCCATCCAGTTGGGATGGCGATGAGCCGATGACCGCCGTGGTCGAGATGGCCCGCCGGATACCAGCTGTCGACGTGGTAGTGACCGGACAGGCCAGACGGAGAAGGCAGGCGCGGCACGAGCTTCCGTCCAACCTGGAGTTGGCGGGCCACCTCTCGTCTGATGCGTACGCTCGATTGTTGCGCGAGAGCGACGCTGTCCTGGCCCTGACGACGGCGGAAAACACGATGCAGCAGGCGGGCTACGAGGCGCTCGCCTATCAAAAACCCCTGGTCACAACGGACACGGCCGCACTGCGCGCCTACTTCACCAAAGGCACCGTGTTCGTGGATCCCACGGACGCGGACGCGCTGGCGGCCGGGGTGACGAGTGCACTGGAGCATCGGGCGGCGCTCTCACAGGCCATGGCTGAGCTGCGAAGCCAGCGAGCTCTGGAATGGGACGCCGCCGTGACAGCGCTGGCGACGTGCCTGGGCATCGGGAGTATCCGTCATGGTCCCGAGTCACCCAGCTGACCATCGATCTCGGGCCGGGAAATGCTGGGTCGATCACCCCAGCCCAGTCCGGTCTGGGTTGATTCTCCGCCGGCCGAGGTCACTCCCGGTCGGGGCGATGTGGTTCCCTTGCGGTCCTCGCGAGATGGGCACATAATCCCTGCACTCGAGCCCCGAGCCCGGAGACTCGACCGAGAGAGGATCGCCGATGACCGGCTCAGAGACAACGACCGAGCTTCGCTTCGAGCCACCTGGCCCGGGCGGGTGGGCACTCGACCCCGTGCACTTCCCTCGCCCGGCCACCCGGTATTGGACGGAGGTCCACCCCGAGGCAGCCACCCGTGGCACCAGCGACATGACGCGCTATTACGGCATGCTCTTCGACGCCCTGAAGATGGCGTATGTGAACGGCTTGCTGTACAACACGATCACCCCGGTAGAGGACGCTGAGATTCCGCAGCGGTTCCAGCGAGCGGAGGAGGTCTTCGAAAAGAAGCTCTGGCGGGAGCAGCTCCGCGAGTGGGATGAGACCTGCAAGCCGGCTTCGATCGCGACGCATCGGGAGCTCCAGTCGGTCGATCCGGACTCCCTCTCCGACGCGGAGTTGGTCGCCTATCTCCGGCGCTGTCGCGACCACCACTCGGCGATGATCACCCAGCACATGCGGTTCACGGGGGCGGCGATGCTCCCGATCGGGGACTTTCTGGCCAATGTCGGCGACTGGACCGGGCTCCCGCCGGCCGAGCTGCTCGGCCTCACCCGCGGGTCGGCCAGCGTGTCCGCCGGGGGGTCGGCCGAGCTCGAGCGGTTGATCACCACGGTCGCCCAGGATCCCGCTGCGCTGGAGGTCCTCCAGTCCGACAGTGACCCCGGCGGCGTGCTCGAAGCGATGCGTTCGCTCGGCGGCGACACGGGATCGGCCGTGTCCGGCTACCTCGACCTGGTGGGATGTCGACCCCTCGACGGTTTCGACATCTCCGAGCCGTCCGCACTCGAGATGCCCGACGCCCTGCTCCGAGCGATTCGTTCCGCCGTGGCAGGGCGGACCGGCGCCGTGTCGGAGGTAGAGGAGCGGACCGCCGACGTTCGTCGCAAGGTCCCCGAGGAGCACCGGGGGGAGTTCGACGAGCTGCTCGAGGAGGCCCGGCTGACGTATCGGATCCGCGACGAGCGCGGGATCTACAGCGACATCTGGGCGTCCGGACTGATGCGGCGAGCGGTGCTCGCGGCTGGCCGCCGACTGGCGGACAAGGGGCGCATCCGCGCCGCCACCGACCTGGTCGACGCCGGCCTCGATGAGATGTGCTCGATGCTCACCGATTCCTCGGGGCCGTCCGCTGACGAGCTCGTCGCTCGGGCTGAGTACCGCAGGACACACAGCGCCAAGGATGCGCCCCCGTTCTTGGGCACCCCACCGCCGCCACCGCCGGACCCGTCCGGGCTGCCGCCGGGCGTCGGGCGCCTGATGCGCGCCACTGGCATCGCCATGGGCGAGGTGTTCGGGAGCTCCCAGGCGGAGCACGAAGCGGACCTCCTGCGCGGACTGGCGGCGAGTCAGGGTGTTTACGAAGGACCGGCGCGCCGGGTCTCGGGTCCCTCCGAGTTCGGGCGAATCGTCCAGGGGGACGTGCTCGTCACCGAAGCGACGACAGAGGCGTTCAACATCCTGCTCCCGCTGCTCGGGGCGATCGTGACCGACAGCGGTGGCCTGCTTTCCCACTCGGCGATTGTCGCCCGGGAGTACGGCATCCCCGGGGTGGTCGGTACGCGCGACGCGACCGATCGCATCGCCGACGGGACCAGGGTCCGGGTCGACGGAACAGCCGGCGAGGTGGCGATTCTCACGTGAAGGAAGCCGTCCCTCTGGCGAAGGCCCGCGACACCGCCATCTTCGGTTCGAAGGCGGTCGGGCTGGGCGACGCGGCGAGGGCCGGCCTGTCGGTGCCGCCCGGGGTCGCGCTCTCGGGTTCGATCGTCGAAGCCGTGGCCGGCGAGGAGGTGCGCGCGATCGAGCGGGTTGCGAAGTCGGTCCGGCCGCTGCAGGGGCCGCTCGCCGTCCGGTCGTCCGCGGTCGACGAGGACGGCGCCGAGGCCAGCTTCGCCGGCCAGCACCTCACGCTGCTCAACGTTCCGTCAGCCGCTGAGGTGCCCTCGGCACTGCGTGAGATCTGGTGGTCGGCCAACTCGGACTCGGCCATCACCTACCGGCAGCGGGTCGGCCTGTTCACTCGCCCGAGTGTCGCCGTCGTCATCCAGACGCTGCTCGATCCGGATGTGGCCGGCGTGATGTTCACGCAGAATCCGATGAGCGGGGCGGACGAGCGGGTCATTGAGGCCAGTTGGGGGCTCGGCGAGGCCGTGGTGGCCGGCCTCGTGATCCCAGACCACTTCCGGGTCGACCGCTCGGGTCACGTGCTCGACCGAAAGGCGGGACTGAAGCGGATCAGGGTCCGCTCGGTCGCGGATGGAGGAACCGTGGAGGAGGAGGTTCCCTCGGAGCTCGCCGAGCGACTCTGCCTCGACAGCGGTCAGCTCGAGGAGCTGAACCGGTTGGCGCTCCGGTGCGAGCAGATCTACGGACCCGCGCGCGACATCGAGTGGGCCTTTGCCGGCGGGACGCTCTACCTGCTCCAGTGCAGGGCGGTCACGCGGGCCGGCCTCTAGGATCGGCTCAGTGCCAGGCGCCCCCGTCGACAGCCTCAAGCGAGTGCCCTTGTTCGCCGAACTCGACCGGCGTGAGATCGAGCAGATCGCGCGCCTGTTCAAGGAGCGCCGTTTCTCCGAAGGCGAAACGGTCGTCAGGGAGGACACGGGCGGAGCCGCGTTCTTCCTGATCGATTCCGGAGAGGCGACGGTCTCGGTCGCCGGCGCGGAGCGCACGAGCCTGCACCCGGGGGACTATTTCGGTGAGATCGCGCTGATCGACGAGGGCACGCGCTCGGCCACTGTGACGGCCGCGAGCGACCTCGTTTGTTACGGGCTCACCCTCTGGGACTTCCGCCCGCTCGTGCAGGAAAACGGGGCGGTCGGTTGGAAGCTGTTGCAGTCGATGGCGAAGAAGCTACGGGCCGCCGAGCAGGACTAACTCCCGTCGAGTCGTAAGCGGACAGTTCGCCGCTGGGCCAGGCAGTCAGGGACGATAGGCGTCAGATCGGTGCCCGATGGCTGTGGCTTCGACCGTTCGCGTGGCCTGCGCAACACCCTTGCGGTAGACCCCATTCAGTGGACCGTGTCTTATGACCAAGCGTCCCGGGGGTCCTTCGCTCCTCTTGCGTTGACGGGCTAGGCGGCCTGTCCGAGGTCAGCGGGCGATTCGGGCTGGTCTGGCCAGGAACCGTCGCCCCTGACGAGACAAATCGAGGGACATCTCGCATTGGTCACCGGCCGGCCACCGGTCACCCGAGGCTCCGATGGCCAAGACGATCCGAGTCGAGACCGTTCGATCGGCAGCTTGGGAACGCTCAGCCCTGCGAGGACGAGTTGGCACCGCCGCAGACGGATTGGCCGTTCTTCGCCTTGGCACACGAGCCGACGCCGAACCCGTAGGAGCGGGTCACGAAGTGAGTCGACCTGAGGACTCCCGGGCTCTGACAGACCGTTGTCGGTCGACCCCCGTCGATGAGGCAGGTGGCGGCGCTCAGGTAGTTGGCCGTGGCCACGATGTCCATGGTCACCGGGTTGCTGGGGTCACTCAGATCGGCAGCGATCTGTTCCCGGGTCAGGCCGTGAAGGAGGTAGGGGTTGTAGCTCGACTGGGAAATGACCACGCGATTGCCGAAGTCCAAGAAGGGGAAGTATCCGGGATTGGCCGGGAAGTACTTGGCCGAGGTGTAGCGGTTGAGAAGCGTCGTCTCTTGGGGGGTCGGCCGCTGCAGCGGCGCGTAGTCCCCGTTCGAGAGCTGGTCGCTGCTCAGTGTCTCCCTGGTACGCACCGTCACGTAGGGGCTCGAGTACGTCGCGTGCGAGAAGGTGAAGGTCTGGGTGGCCGGATCGATGTCGTTCGTAGCCGATTGGTTGATGCCCAGCTCTGACCAGGTTCCAAACCGGGCCAGCGCGATGACGAAGGCCCACCGCTCGGCGGCGCAGTAGGGACAGGGCTCTGCGCCCTCGTAGTAGATGCCGGGCTTGCCGCCGAACGTCAGCGGCTTCTGCGCATGGACGATCACCGGTGCCGCGACGTTGGGTTGGAGGCCCACGGTGTCGAATACCGACTGAGGAACGTGGGTGACCGCCTGCACGACCGCCGCAGGCGCGCTCTGCCAGGCGTCCGCACCCGCCGCACCAGCCGGCGCGGCCAGAGGAGCCACGGCGGCCAGCGTCACCAGGAGCGGTCCCACTCCTCGGAGCAGCGTCCGGCGTCCCCGGCGGATCGTTTGCGTGCAAGTCATGGTACGGAGGGCTCATGATAGGTCAGTCGTTGGAAAAGTCCTTGACCGACTGGCCGGCCAGCATCCGCTCACCTGCTCGGTACCGGAACTCGCTCGAATAGCGGAATGGCATGTCCACCTCCTGGTGGGACAAGGCCTAATTCTCACAAAGGTGGTCCACTTTTCGGGGTCAACGTCACCTCTTGAGTTCCAACAAGACGACAGAGCCGGGGGGACAGGATGAGCCACTGCCCGGGTCACGCGGCAGGCTCAAACCGGTCTGGTCCCTAAGTGTTGAGACCGGCACAACACGGCGTCTAAGCGAGAAATCTGACCCGCCAGCGAACCTTTTCGCCCTCCGCTGCGTCTTAGAAGGTGGGAGGAGGAGGCGGCTGATGACCAGCAGTCCGACAGATGGAGAGGCTCTCGCCGGTTGGCTCGAGGCCAGCTACCAGTCATCCTTCCGGACGGCGTGCCTACTCCTGAGCAATCGGGCCGACGCTGAGGAGGCCGTCCAAGAGGCGTTTCTCCGCGCCTGGAGGTTCCGGGCGTCGCTCGGGACAGGATCGAGCATTGCGCCCTGGCTCTACCGCGTGGTCGTCAACTCGTGCTGGTCGAAGCTTCGCCAGGAGGGACCGCACCGAGAACGGAGGGCGGATACCTCGGGATGGGCGGAGGTCGTCTCGAGGGATGGCTCACCTGACGAAGACACCTGCCGAGCCGAGTTGTCCCGGGAGGTGCTCGGCGCCCTGCGGGACCTCCCGATGCACCTCCGAGTCGTCGTTGTCCTGCGCTACTACGCCGATCTGAGCGAGCGTGAGATCGCCATCGCCGTTGGCCGTCGGCCCGGAACGGTGAAGTCCCGGCTGCATGAGGCCCGGCGTCGCTTGGCCGCACACCCTGCGCTGCGGGCGTTGATGGTCGAGGACAGCCCTGCCGGCGAGGAGGTCTTCCGATGACCATGATCGACGAGCAGGCGCTTCGCACCGCCCTGCGTGCCGCTGCCGACTCCATGGCGGTGCCCGACCATGCGGTCGAGCAGATCCTGGAAGCGGCGCAGCGACTCGATGCCCGCTCGGCGCGCCGATTCGGGCGTCGTCCTTCCGTCGGCGGTGACCCGCGGGCTGCCGCCCCGGTGCACCCATCCGCGAAGGGAGCAGTCGACGCGGCGTCGAGACACCGTAGTCCGTCACGGCCGGTGCTGGTGGCCGCCGCCGCCATAGCGCTCGTCGGCATCTCGGTCGCCGCCGCTTCGACCCTCGGTGGCTCCCCGCCGGCTCGCCTCGCCGTCCCGCCTGCGCCGATCAAGACCACGGCCGGGCTCCCTGCTCGCTCGGCCACGGCAGCCGGACACGCTCCCGCGACCACCGGGACCATCCAGCTCGGCCCGCCCCAGGTCACGGCGCCGACCCTGCCCCCGGGAGCCGTCGGGGACTCCTCGAAGGTGCAGGAGACCGGGTCGGTGGACCTCACCGTCGGCCATGGCCAGCTCCAGCGGGTGCTGACCAGGTTGACGGACCTGGCCACCGCCGAAGGCGGATTCGTCGCCAGTACCCAGACGCAGTCCGGCGACGGGGCCTCGAACGCCCCGGCCTCCGGCGACATCACGCTCCAGGTCCCCCAGGCCAGCTTCGGCCCGGTGGTCGCGCAGGCGCAGACCTTCGGCAAGGTCACGGCACTGACCACGAAGGGGACCGACGTCACCGGACAGTACGTGGACCTTCAAGCCCGCATCGCGGCGCTGGAGGCAAGCCGCGACCAGTACCTCGCGATCATGTCAAGGGCCACGTCGATCAGTGACGTCCTGGCGGTTCAGGCGCAGCTCGACCAGCTGCAGACGCAGATCGAGCAGCTTCAGGGCCGGTTGCAGGTGCTCGACAGCCAGACCACCTATGGCACCTTGGTGGTGTCGGTTTCTGAGCGGGGCGGGCACGAGACTCCGGTCCGACCCGTTCGATCGGGGATCGCCGGCGCGTGGCACGCGGCGGTCAGCGGCTTCACCGCCGCGTTTGACGGGCTGGTTCGCATCGCCGGGCCCGCGCTCTTTGTGCTGCTCTGCCTGGCCGCACTGGCCATCTCTGGCCGCCTGGCGTGGCGCGGAATTCGCCGGCGAAACCTCTAGCCAGAGGAAGAACGTTGGGGATCCACCGCGCGTGAGGAAGCCATCGATCGACTCGGGCGATTGAAGACCTTGACTCTGGGCGATTCCGTTGCCTCGTCGATCGAACTGGGTCAGCCTTCGCCTTTCGATCGAAGGTGGAGGCTCTGCGAGGGGTCCCGGGTGGTGAGGACCACGGCCAACGGCCACAGGGCCTGGGCGCCGGCCGCGGCGCGCTCGGCGAGTCCGCGGTGGCCGCCGTGGATCTCCGCCGCGAACCACGCCACCAGTCCGAGCAGGACCACCGTCGCCGCCGTCGAGCTGGTGCGCGTCAGCAACCGTGGGCATGGTCGGTGGCGCGCGGCGAACGCCGGCCATGCGCCGAGGCTCACGAACGCCACCGTGGCTGCAACCGTGTGCCAAATCGAGTTGCCGCGCACGGGCTGCGGAAATGCGGCGACCAACAGGGTCGCCACTCCGCCGCCGGCGAGCACCACCCGCCCGGGACGGCCGGCCGGTCGAAGTCCCAGTGCCGTGATGACGTAGCACGCGCCCAGGCCCGCCAAGGCCGATGTCATCACCCATCGATCAGTGGCCCCGCGCGCGGCGAGCGCGCTGATCGTGTCTCGAATGGGGTTGTACCCGGGTGGCTGCCGCGCCTCGGCCAGAGTCCAGCCGCCGACGAGCAGGACGGGGCGGCCACGGCTGACGCCACCGTCCACCGCGGCAAACGGTTCACTGCCGGATCGTACAGACCCACGCGCTGCTTCGAGCCACGCAACGGTCCCCGGCGTCGACCGCTCCCTCGGATATAGCCTCCGTCCATGACCGACGCTGACTCACCTCACCCGCCGAGCGATTCGCCGGCGTCCCAGCCGCCCAACTCCGCTGTCCTGGATTTCTCCGGGGTCCACCGGATGATCCGCGGCTACATCACGAAGCTCGACGGGGCGGTCAAGAGTCCTCACCACGAGACGGCGTGGGTCAAGACGCTGGCTGGGCTCGTCCTCTTCGGCGTCGCCGGAGTGCGGTTTCACCATCAAGTCGAAGACGATGAGTATTGGCCGGCGCTCGTCGCCAACGGAGCCGATGCCACCCTTCTCGAACCACTCACCGCGTCGCACCGCGAGATCGACGCGGCGCTGGATCAGCTGGAGTCGGCCACCAAGCGCCTGATCGCCTCGCCAACCGACGCCGCAGCCTTGGCCGCGGTGGCCGACCTCCTGGCGAAGTTCGGGGACCACGTTCGCGAGCACCTCGACGAGGAGGAGCCGGTCATCTTCCCCCTCCTCCAGCAGTACATCTCAGACCACGAGGCCCATGCCATGGCGGCCCGGGCGTCCCGGAAAGCCCCCAAGAAGGGCGTCTCGTGGATCATGGGCGGGGCCACCTACGGGATGACCCCCGCGGAGGCGGAGAACTTCCTGAGTGCGTTCCCGAAGCCGATCATCTGGCTGCGCCCGCTGCTGCTTCGGACCTACCGCCGGAACTGCGCCCTCCTGGGGTTCGCCCCCGAATTCTCCTAGGAGTTCTGGACCACCCGAACAGGCGGGCCCCGCTACACCACCTCCATACCGAAGCGAGCCATGAGCGCGCCTTCCTCCACGGGGGAGGGTGGCTTGTCCCGGTTCCACAGATCGTGCAGCCCGGCGAAGTAGGCGTCCATCGCGGGGGCATGGATCACGAGTAGCCGAGCCTCCTCCTGACCGGCGTTCCCGAAGGTATGCGCCGTGCCGCGCGGCACCAGAACGAACCCCTCGGGCCCGACGGTCAGTTCGGTGCCCTCGACGATGACCGACACCAGTCCGTCGAGCACGAAGTACGCCTCCGAGCAGTTGGTGTGACGATGCGGGGGCGGCCGGCGCCCGCCGGGTGGCAGCGTGCGCTCCATCAGGGACAGGTCGCCGCCGTCCTGCTCGGCCAACGCCTTGAAGAACATCACGCTGCCTCGGGCCGTGTAGCGCCTCTTGCCCTCACCCCGCCCAACGACCCCGACAGCCATTCTTGGACCTCCTTGCCCGAATGCTAAGTCCTCATCCGGTCGCCGGGCCGATGGGTGTTCGGCTCCGACGAGCTCCACGCGTCGGCATGGGTCGGCCGACCGAGCGAGAAGCCGAGGCGGTCGCGTCGGGCGCGATGTAGGTTCAGCCCCGTGAAATTTGGCGTCTTCTATGAGCATCAGCTGCCGAGGCCCTGGACCGAGGATGCGGAGTACCGGCTGCTCAACAACAGCCTCGACCAGATAGAGCTGGCCGACCGTCTCGGCTACGACTATGCGTGGGAGGTCGAGCACCACTTCTTGGAGGAGTACTCGCACAGCTCCGCGCCGGAGGTCTTCCTCGGTGCCGCCAGCCAACGGACGTCGCGGATCCGCCTGGGGCACGGCATCATCCAGCTAACCACCAATCACCCGGCGCGGGTGGCCGAGCGGGTGGCGACCCTCGATCTCGTGTCGAGCGGGCGGGTCGAGCTCGGCCTCGGCGAGTCGGCTACCACCACCGAGCTGCACCCCTTTGACCGTCGCTTCCGGGACAAGCGGGCCGTCTGGGAGGACGCGGTGCGGGCGCTGCTCCCGATGTTCTGGAACGACGCCTGGGAGTACCACGGCGAGCACTTCGACTTCCCGCTCCGCAACGTCATCCCCAAGCCCCGCCAGAAGCCCCACCCGCCCCTTTGGGTGGCCTGCTCGCAGCTCGAGACCATCCGGATGGCCGGGATGCGCGGGATGGGCGCGCTGGGGTTCCAGTTCGTGTCCGCCGAGGCGGCCCAGGCCTGGGTACACGCCTACTACAACGCGTATACCAAACACCTCGACAAGCTCTGCGACTACCACACGAACCCCAACATCGCCGTCGTGTCGCAGTTCATGTGCGCGCCGACGGACGACGAAGCGGTGGCCCGGGCCGAGGGCTCGTCGTTCTTCCAGTTCGCCCTCGGCTACTACGCCAGCCATCCCCCCGGGGTGCCGGGCGAGATCCGGCTCTGGGACGAGTTCCTGACCTACCGGGAGACCCCGGCCGGACAGAAGGCCCGGCAGGGCGGTCTCATCGGGTCACCAGAGACCATCCGCCAGCGCCTGCGCAAGTTCGAGGAGTCGAACGTCGACCAGGTGATCCTGCTCAACCAGGCCGGCAAGAACACCCACGAGGACATCTGCTCGTCCCTCCAGTTGTTCGCCGAGGAGGTCATGCCCGAGTTCCACGGCCGGGAGGCCGCGCATCAGGAGTGGAAGCAGGGCGTGATCCAGGGCGAGATCGAGATCGAGGAGATCGACACCGAGCCCTTCGCCGTGGCTCGCCGACCGCGCTGATCTGACTCCTCGGTCTCGACGGACCCTATGGAAGGATGAGCCGCATGGCCACGAGTCGTGAAATCCACCTGATCGCCCGCCCCGAGGGCATGCCGACCGAAGAGGAGTTCGCCGTCGTCGAGACCGACGTCCCCGACCCGGGCGACGGTCAGGTGCTGGTCGAGAACCTCTACCTGTCGGTCGATCCCGCCATGCGGCCGCGCCTCAGCGTCGGCTACGAGCTCAATCAGGCCATGGCCGGCGGCGCCATCGGACGGGTGCTCGAATCGAACGCCCCCGGCCTGGCCGAGGGCGACCTGGTCACCAACGGCTTCGGTTTCCGGGAACGCTTCGTCGCCGACGCCCGCCGGGTCAACAAGGTCGCCGACGAGCCGGGACTCCCGCTCACGGTCCACATGCACGCCCTGGGCGGCCCGGGGTTCACCGCCTACGGGGGGCTCCTGCACATCGGCCAGCTGAAGGAGGGGGACCGGGTGTTCGTCTCCACCGCGGCCGGCGCCGTGGGGTCGGTGGCGGCCCAGATCGCCAAGATCAAGGGCCACGAGGTCATCGGCTCGACCGGCTCGGACGAGAAGGCCGCCTGGCTGCGCGAGGAGGTCGGCCTGGACGCGGTGATCAATTACAAGGAGACGCCCATCCGTCGAGCCCTGAAGCAGGCCGCGCCGAACGGTATCGACGTCTACTTCGACAACGTCGGCGGGGAGCACCTCGACGCCGCCCTGGCCAGCCTGAACACCCTGGGTCGGGTCGCCGCCTGCGGGATGATCTCGGGGTACAACGAGGCCGGGGCTCGCACCTCCGTGCACAACCTGGCCAACATCATCTACGGCCGGATCACCATTCGGGGGTTCGTGGCCACCGACTTCCTCCACCTCTACGACGACTTCCGTCGCGACATGGGGGAGTGGCTGCGCGACGGCCGGATGAAGTACCAGGAGACCATCCTGGACGGCATCGACAACGCGCCGAAGGCACTGATCGGGCTGTTGAACGGCCTCAACGCCGGCAAGATGCTGGTTCGGCTCGCCGCCTCGAAGTGATCCACGTGGCCGCTCGTCCTGCCCGATGCCGCTGAAGACCCGATGCCGCTGAAGAGCAGCCTGGTCGGCTGGCGATCGGCGCCGGCCACCGTGGAGGTCGACGCGCGCTGGACGATGGCCTACGCGGCGGGGCTGGGGGAGTCTGCGTCGTGCTACCTCGACACGCTCCGTCCGGGCGGGATCATCGCCCACCCGCTGTTCCCGGTGTGCGTCGAGTGGAACACGCGGCCGACCGCCACGTCGCTCGGGTTGACGGACGTCGAGGCGGCCCGGGGCGTGCACTACAGCCAGGACCTGACGTTGCATCGTCCGATTCGTCCCGGCCGCCCGGTGACCACCGTGTCCCAAGTCGTCGCCGCCACCCGGCACCGGGCCGGCGCGCTCCTGGTCACCGGGGTCGAGGGGTCCGCCGACGGCCAGCCGCTGTGGACGACCCGGTCGACCACCCTCCTGCGGCAGGTCGAGCTCGACGGGTCAGAGACGGTGCTTCCGGACGCCGCGACCGGGGTCGAAGACGTCGAATCGGCCTCGGTCGTCGTCCCGGCCTCCGCCACCGTGCCGGTGGCGGCCACGCTGAGCCACGTGTACAGCGAGTGCGCACGCATCTGGAACCCGATTCACACCGATCCCGCGGTCGCCGCCGCCGTCGGGCTGCCCTCGGTCATCCTGCACGGCACCGCCACGCTGGCCCTGGCCGTGAGCCAGGTGCTCTCCCTGGGGGCCGTCGACGATCCCGGACGGGTGCGTCGGATCGCCGGGCGCTTCGGCGCCATGGTGCCGATGCCGTCGGTCCTCACGGTGCGGCTGCTCTCGTCCGCTGAGCGTGTTGCGGGGCACACGATGCACTTCGACGTGCTCACGGCCAGGGGGTCCCCGGCCGTTCGGGGCGGCGTGCTCGTCGTGGCGGGGTGACCCGACCCGGGTGACCCGCTCGGCTGGGACCTGCGTCCGGATTCGGGGGGCTCCTAAGATGAACGGACCGCCGCGGGCCACGGAGCCTCGCGCGCCGCGTCGATGGAATGGAAGTGGCAGTGACCCCCGCCCTGGACCACACGAGCAAGCCGGGTAGGTCCATCGGTTGGCGGCTGCTGGCGAGGACGATCCTCCGGCATCGGGTCGCCGTCCTGGCCGGCGTTGGTGCCGGCATGCTCTGGAGCGGCATCCGGGTCATCGTGCCCAGCCTCACCGGTTCGGCCATCGACCGGGACATCCAGAACGGGTGGCACCCGAGGAGCCTCCTCCTGTATGCCCTGGTCATCCTGGTGCTGGGCGCGTTGTCGGCCACCTGCTCGGGGTTCCGGCGCTTCCTGGCGTTCAAGGTCTCGTACGCGGTCGAGACCGACCTCCGCCAGGCGATGTTCTCCAAGCTCCAGCAGCTCGACTTCCAGTACCACGACGCCGCCCAGACCGGTCAGCTGATGGCCCGCTCGGCCACCGATCTCCAGCAGATCAACTCGTTCGCCACGATGATCCCGATCACGATCGCCAACTTCGTGACCGTCTCGTTGGTGTCGGTGGTCCTCCTCGTCATCGACTGGCAGCTCGGCCTGCTGGCGCTGTTCTGTCTGCCGTTCGTCAACGTCGCGGCCAAGCGGTTCTCCTCCCAGCTGCACCCCGTGGCCATGTCCCTGCAGCAGGAGCTCTCCACGGTGTCGACGATCGTGGAAGAGACGGTGACCGGCATCCGCGCCGTGAAGGGGTTCGGCGCCGAGGAGGGGCAGAACCGCCAGCTCTCCCGACAGGCCGACAACGTGTTCGACCGCATCGTGCACCTGGCCCGGATCCGCTCCCGGTTCCAGCCCCTGCTCGACGTGATCCCCTCGCTCTCCATGGTCGGCGTGCTGGCCTACGGCGGCCTGCTGGTGCTGGACCACCGCATCCAGGTCGGGCAGCTGGTCGAGTTCAACCTCTACATCACGATGCTCATCAACCCCTTGCGCTCGATCGGGCAGATCATCGCCCAGGCGCAGCGGGCGGTGGCCTCTTCGGAGCGGGTGAGCCAGATCCTCGACGCCTCCCCCGAGGTCACGGACCGTCCGGGGGCCAAGGCGCTGGGGCCAGGGCCCGGGGCGGTCCGGTTCGAGGGCGTGCGGTTCGCCTACGCCGCCGGGGACGCCCCGATCCTCGACGGCGTCGATCTCAGCGTCGCGGCGGGGGAGTCGGTGGCGATCGTCGGATCGACGGGATCGGGCAAGACCACGCTCGCCCGGCTCATCCCGCGCTTCTACGACGTCGACGCCGGGCGGGTCACCTTGGACGGCGTCGACCTCCGGGACCTGAAGCTGCAGGACCTGCGCAAGGCGGTGGCCGTGGTGTTCGAGGACACGTTCTTGTTCACCGGCACCGTGGCCGAGAACATCGCCTTCGCGGAGCCCGCGGCATCGTTCGAACGGGTGCGGCGGGCCGCCACGCTGGCGGGCGCCGATGCGTTCATCGCCGAGCTTCCCGACGGCTACGACACCCTGTTGGGCGAGCGGGGGTTCTCCATGTCGGGCGGCCAGCGCCAGCGCATCGCCCTCGCTCGAGCGATCCTGGCCGACCCGCGGGTGCTGATCCTCGACGACGCGACTTCGTCGGTCGACGCCAGCAAGGAGCACGAGATCCGCGACGCCCTGGCCCAGGTGATGCACAACCGGACCACCATCGTGATCGCGCACCGACCGGCCACCATCGCCCTGGCGGAGCGGGTCGTCCTGCTCGACGACGGCCGGATCGTGGCCAGCGGCACCCACGAGGAGCTCGGCGCCACCAACGCCCGCTACCAGGAGGTCCTGGCCCAGGCGGCCGCGCTCGAGGCCGCCCGGGCCGAACTGCACGGCGAGGACCTCGAGGGGGCGAACCCGTGATGCGCGGGATGGGCGGCGGCCCCGGGTGGACCCAGGGCGGGGTCGAGGACGAGGACCGGGTGGATGCGGCCGAGGCCGGCCGGATCATCAAGCGCACCTGGCGGATGATGCGGCCCTACCAGCGGAGCCTGGTCATCACCTTGGTCGTCCTGGTCGGGTTCACCGTCACGACCGTGTCGGGTCCGCTCATCGTCGGCTACGCCATCGACCACGGCCTGTCGGCCCACCATCTCAGCCGCCACGTCATCTTGTGGTCGGCCGGCCTGTATCTGGTCGTGGCGGTCTCCATGGGCCTGCTCGAGCGGACCCAGATCGTCCTCGTCAACCGGATCGGCGAGTCGTTCCTGCGGGACCTGCGCAAGCGGGTCTTCGCCCATCTGTTGTCGCTCTCCATGTCCTTCTTCGACCGCGAGCAGACCGGGCGCCTGGTCAGCCGCATGACGTCGGACATCGATGCGCTCGAGAACCTGGTGCAGCAGGGACTGGTGATCTTTGTGACGAGCGGGCTGCTGTTCTTCGGCGTCATTGTGCTCATGGCGGTTCTGTCCCCCCTCTTGTTCATCGTCACCATGGTCGTGCTGCCGCCGGTGGTCATCGCCAGCCGCAAATTCCGGCGCAACTCGAACGACGCGTATCTGGTGGTACGCGATCGGATCGGCCAGACGCTGTCGACCCTGCAGGAGTCCTTGGCCGGGATCCGCGTGGTGCAGGCCTTCGGGCGGGAAGAGGAGCAGCTCTCGCGCTTCGTGGGCCACAACCAGGCCCAGTACGAGGCCAACGTCCACGCCGTGCGGCTGTCCGCTCGCTACTTCCCGATCGTGGAGTTCTCCAATGCTGCCGCCACCGCCGTGATCATCGGGTTCGGTGGGCTGCTGGTGCACTGGCACCGCACGACGATCGGCACCGTCACCGCGTTCGTGCTGTTCCTGGCCTACCTGATCGATCCCATCCAGCAGTTCAGCCAGCTCTTCAACCTGGTGCAGCAGTCCGGCGCGGCTCTGAAGAAGATCTTCGGGCTGCTGGACACCCCGGCGGCGGTGTCGGAACGGCCCGGTGCGGTCGAGCTCCCGCGCACGGGCGAGCTGGTGGTCGACCGCGTGCGCTTCTCCTATCGGCCCGGCGAGACGGACACGGTGCTCAACGGGGTCAGCATCACCGTGGCGCCGGCCGAGCGCATCGCGCTGGTCGGACCCACGGGGGCGGGCAAGTCGACGCTGGCCAAGTTGATGGCCCGCTTCTACGACCCCGTCGAGGGTGCCGTGCGCTACGGCGGCGTGGACCTGCGGGACGCCACCTTCGCCTCGGTCCGCCAGCGGATCGCCGTGGTCCCCCAGGAGGGCTTCCTGTTCCACGGCACGATTCTCGACAACGTGCGATTGGCCGACCCCGATGCCACCGAGGGGGACGTCCACCGGGCCCTCCGGGCGATCGGCTGCGAGGAGCGCTTCGACGGGCTTCCAGACGGCCTCGACACCGAGGTCCGCGAGCGCGGCTCTCGCCTCTCGGCCGGAGAGCGCCAACTCGTCTCGCTGGCTCGCGCCGCCCTGGCCAATCCCGACGTGCTGATCCTCGACGAGGCGACGTCCAATCTCGACCCCGGCACCGAGTCGGTCGTCGAGCGCGCCCTCTCCGCGTTGATGGTCGGGCGGACCGTCATCGTCATCGCCCACCGACTGTCCACCGCGGAGCGGGCCGACCGCGTCGGCGTGGTCGATGCCGGTGGCCTGCTCGAGCTCGGTCCGCACGCAGAACTGCTGGCGCGCGGGGGTCGCTACGCCTCGCTGTACGCGGCGTGGATTGGACAGGCCCAGGAGCGGCCGGGGCAGCCATCAGCCAACGGAGGCTCGACCGCGGGGGTCGAGGGGGTCGACCGAACCGAAAGGAACCTGGTGGTACGGGAGACGGCGGAGCGGCCGTAGCCAGCACGGGCCCCAGGCGACGCCTGGCAAGGCGCACCCGGACGGCGCCCGACCCCTCCCGACACGGGATCAGCCGGCCAAGGTGGGTGCGCCGGGAAAGTCCCTGGCGGCCCGGCGCCCTGTCCACCAAGATCTGCCCATGCGAGGGAGCAGCCGGCGGGCATTGGCGAAGGCGGTGATCTCGCTCGGGGTGAGTGCGATCACGGTCGGTTCGCTCGGTCTCGCCCGCCACTGGGGCGGCACCACCGCCCCGAGCGGGTCGACAGCCGCGGTGAGCGTGTCAGAGAAGCCCGCCGCGTTCTTGGCGTCGTTCGTCCGGGCACTGCGCAGCAGTGATGCCACCTTCCTCTTCGACCGGCTCGATCGCGCCGTGATCGCTCGCTACGGCGCGCCGGCCTGCCGCAGCGCGATACCCGAGCTCTTCGACTCCACCGTGGCCCTCAAGCTGACCTCGGTCAGCGGGCCCCGCACCTTCACCTACGCGGGCGGCGGCAAGTCGGTGGGCGTGCCCGACGTCTACACGTTCAACGTCACCGGGGTGATCTTCGGGCAAGCCGCCACCCGCCAGTACCACCTCGCCCTGGTCGATGGGCGCTTCCGCACGTTCCTCGACTGCGGCACCCCTCTCCCCGGCGCACCGTGACCCGGAGGTCGGAACGATGACCCGTACCCTGGCCCGCAGTCTCCTCGTGGTCGTGGCGTCGCTCGCCGCGTGGGTGGTGCTCTCGGTGAGCGCCGGGGCCGCGCCCGATACGCCGGCCGTGACCGGCACGGCGGTCGCCACGCCCTCGGGCGCGTGCGCCAATGGCTCGGGTTCGGTCACGTTCTCGATCACCGCGACCATCACCAACAACGTGCTCTCGTTGAGCGATCCGGGGGGCACGACCTCGGGGCCCATCCTGGCCAACGGCACCGCGCAACTGAGCGGGAGCACCGAGTCGTACAGCGTCGTGTCGCAGTCGGGTGACGGCCGAATGCTCACCATGACCGAGATGAACGGTGGCTGCCTCTACGACACCGTGGCGACGTTCCCGGCCGGCTTCCCCTTGCTCGCCACCACCCCGGTCACGCCGCCCCCGGTGCAGAAGCCCCCGACCCCCAAGACCCCGGCGAACCCGGTCACGTCGGGTCCCGCGGGGACGGGGAACGGCATGGGGTGGCTGTGGGGCCTGCTCGTCGGCGGGGGGATCCTGGCCGTGGGCGGCGGCGTGGTGCTGAACGGGCGCAAGCCGAAGGAGGTGGCGGTCGAACAGGACGACGACATCCGCCAGGCCGCCGCCTCTTGGTACGGCGTCAACGAACCCACCACGCCCGATGCCATCGCGGAGCGCGACTGGCGGCCCCTGCTCGTCCGAGAACAGCAGATCCAAGACGAGATCCTGGCCGACTTCTCGCAGTTGCTGGCCCAGGTGGCCCAGGGGGCGGCCGAGTACAACCAGGCCTTCGACACCTACCGCACCACCTACTCGCGCGTCCTGTCGGGCAGCACCGAGCTGCAGGGCCTGCTCCAGACGTGGGCCGAGAGCCAGACCACGCTGGAAAAGGCCGACCTGGCGTTCGCCATCCTCACCCTCCTCGTGTCGGGCGTGAGCCTCGGCATCAAGGGGGTGCGGCTCATCCGCGGGATCGGCGCGGCGACCGAGGCGGTGGGCGAGGGGGCCCGGGTGGTCGAGGCGGGGGCGACCGCGGTGCGGGCCGGCGAGGGCACCTCGGGGATGGCCAACGCCAATCTCAAGGTGGCCCAGGCGTTGGCCCAGGAGGCCGGGCTCAACCTCTCCCAGGTGATGGCCAAGCACGGCGGCAGCCTGGAGCTGGCGGTGAAGGAGATCGCCGAGGTCGTGTTCGCCCGCCGCGGCTGGCACTACCTGAGCGAGTTCCCCTCTGTGATGGCGGGCGGACCCGTGAACGTGTCCGAGGTGGTGTCGCGGCTGGTCACCAACACCCGCACGGCGCTGGTCGCCGCCGCCCGGCGGGGCGCGCTCACCTCGGAGGCGTTCGCGGGGACCCGTGCCGGCGGCGTCACCGGCCCCAGCCTGGCCTCGATCAAGCGCGACATCGAGATCCTCCAGGAGGTCGCGGCCAAGGAGCCCAAGTTCCTCGAGTCGCTTCGCACCGCGGTCGTCGACATGTACGAACCGAGCCTGCACATCGGGGAGACGGGCGCCGCGGCCATGACCGAGGGCTGGATGTCCGAGCTGAGCTTCGCCCGCGCCGAGGGCAACCTCGCCCGCGTGGCCCAGCTCGAGGGGATGATCGCCAAGGCCAAGCAGGCCGCCGACGTCCAGGGCCAGATCACGGCGAAGCTGCTGGGCGCCGGCGACTACGAGCTGCTCACCAAGGTGATCGAGGCGGGCGGGGACATGGCCAAGCTCCGCGAGCTCCTCGGTCCGGCCCAGGCCATCACGATGACCGAGATCTTCGGCAAGGCCGGCCTGAGCGTGGGCGCCACCACGCAGACGACCATGAACCTCTTCGTCAACGGGAGCACGACCCAGATCTACGACGTGGCCGACTTCGCCAAGAGCTTCGGCGTGGTGGGCCGCTATGAGAGCTCGAGCAACGTCGGCACGTTCATGGCCGGCGAGCTCTGGCACCTCGTCACATCCCCGTTCAAGACGGTGGGGGAGCACTTCTACACCAACGAGGCGCTCGACGCGCAGCAGCGGTTCATGGAGTCCTTCGGCGGCGATCTCCAGACCATGGCCACGGCCGTCCAGCAGGGGACCAACGCGATCGGCCACATCAGCCGCGCCATCCGCAATGCCCGGCTGGACGATCCCCACACGCGGCTCGGCGGCCGCGGGGCGAACGACCTGCGCGGCGCGCTGGAGGAGATGCACCGCGCCCTGCAGCGGGGCAGCGAGGGCTTCCGGGCCCAGCACCGCCCCGAGTACGAGGAGCGTCGCGCCCACGTCGAGCAGAAGCTGGCCACCATCGACCGCGTCCTGGGCGAGCTGAAGGCGCTGGCGGTGAAGCTGCCCCAGCTCGAGCAGTGGCTCCACCAGTTGCAGGTCAACCCCGACGGGTCGTTGCGCCCGATCACCGAAGGCATCGACCCGCAGACCCTGATGCGGATGAGCTCGGCCTTCTTCTACCTGAACGGGGTCCTCGGCACGGTGGCGACCGGCGGCGGCACCCAGCCCCCGCCCGAGACGAAGCGCCCGTGCGACGCGGAGCGCACCAGATGGGGGAACCTGCACCGCCAGCTGGGCGTTCTCGACACGGTCGTCATCCACGCGAAGGAGGGCGTCGACGAGGCGGTCGCCGCCGAGAAGACGGCGGCCCGAGAGCTCTCGGACCTCCGGAGCGGGCTCCGGTCGAGGACCGGCGCGGACCTGGTCGCCCTGCAGCAGCGCATTGGCCAGGCCGAGGCCCAAGAGGCCGAGGCCGTCGCCAACATCATCGCGGCGCGCCAGGACCTGGCCGAAGAGCAAGCCAAACACGCCCAGGTCGCGGCCGAAGAGGAGGAGGCGCGTCACGCGCTCGAGGCCTGCGAGAAAGCCAGTGGGGGCGGCTGATCGATCCCCATCGGGCGGGCCGCCGCCCGTCCGCTGACCGGGCCCACCGGGACCACCCGCCGAGTGATCCGGCGGGGTGGTGACCGTCGAATACGCGCGCGATCACCCACGAGGAGCGCCCGCCCCCAGGGGCCGCGCTACCCATCGACAGGAGGAGAGTCATGGCCGTCATCGTCCACGTGGTGCTCCCGGGCATCACCTCCGATCAGTACGACGCGATCCGGGCCGAGGTCGGCTGGTTGACCACGGTGCGGACCGGCGGGCTGTCCCACACCACCTGGTGGGAGGGAAGGGACTGTCACAACCTCGACGCCTGGGAAGACGAGGGAACGTTCGCCACGTTCGGTTCGGACCGACTCGGGCCGGCGATGGCCAAGCTGGGCATCGAAGCGGAGGTCAGCCCGACCTTCTACCCGGCGCACGAGGTCTACCTACCGAAGGCCTTGACCGTCGTCGCCTCCTAGCCGAGCCGTCTCAGGCGCGGACCGGTCTGAGATTGGCCGCCCTCACCTCGGCCGAGTACCAATAGCCACAGCACAATCGGGTCGGGGAGGCTCCTCCCCAGCCGATCGAAAGAATTGGAAGGGACACCAGATATGGCCCTCGGTATGTACTTCACCCCCAGCTCGTTCACCCCCGCGCTCTACGACCAGGCGATCACCAAACTGGCGGCCGCGGGTGCGGGATCGCCGGCCGGACGCAGCTACCACATCGCGATGGAATCGGACGGCCTGATCCAAGTGTTCGACATCTGGGAATCCCAGGAGGCGTTCGAAGCCTTCGGGGCCACCCTGATTCCGATCCTGTCCGAGCTTGGCGTCGACCCGGGCCAGCCCATGGTCTCGCCCATCCACAACGTCATCAAGGGCTAGGTGGCCCGGGACCCGGACGTGGTGCCCCGGTCCAGGGCGCCACGTCGTGCACCCGGGGCGACGCGATCGGCGGTGATCGCCCCCAGCCGGGACGAGAACCTGTCCTAGTCTGCCGGCCATGCCAACACACGTCGTGATCCTGGGTGCCGGCTTCGGCGGCCTCGAGCTGTCGACCCGGCTCTCCGAGGAACTGGCTGACGAGGTGCGGGTCACGCTCATCGACCAGAGCGACGCGTTCGTCTTCGGGTTCTCCAAGCTCGACGTCATGTTCGGGCGCCGGACGCTCGACGAGGTGCGCTGCCCCTACGCCGACATCACGAAGCCCAGCGTCGAGTTCCACCAAGAGACGGTGCGCTCGATCGACCCGGAGCGCCGGCGCGTGGTCACCGACCGGGCCGCCTACGACGCCGACGTGCTGGTCGTGGCGTTGGGGTCGGACCTCGATCCGGGGGCGACGCCCGGGCTCTTGGAGGGCGGCCACGAGTTCTACTCGCCGGCGGGCGCCGCCCAGGCGCGCGAAGCGCTGGCGTCGTTCGACTCGGGGGTGGCGGTGATCGGCGCGCTCGGAGGGTTCTTCAAGTGCCCCCCGGCCCCGAACGAGACCGCGTTCATGCTGCACGACTACCTCGTGCGCAAGGGAGTGCGGGACTCGGTCACCATCTACCTGCTCTCGCCGCTCTCCTCACCCATCCCGATCTCGCAGGAAACCTCCGCCACCATCGTCTCGCTGTTGACGGACCGGGGCATCGAGTACTGGCCCCAATCCGTCGTGACCCGGCTCGACCCCGCGGCCAAGGTGGCGCACCTGGCCGACGGGAGACGCCTCGCCTACGACCTGTTCCTCGGCATCCCGGTGCACTGCGCCCCGCCGGTGGTGGTCGAGTCGGGGTTGACCGAGGACGGATGGATACCCGTCGACCCGACCACCTTCGCCACCCGGTTCCCCGGCGTCTATGCCGTGGGCGACGTGACGAGCGCCCCCGTGCCGCGGGCCGGGGTGATCGCCGAGGGCGAGGCGGGCACGGTGGCCGACGTGCTGGTCGCCCAGCTGAAGGGCGGCGCCCCACCCGCCCCCTATCGGGGCGGCGCCATCTGCTACATCGAGATGGGCGGCGACCAGGTCGGGCGGGTCGACGTCAACTTCCTGGCCGGTGACGCGCCGAGCGCACTGTTCAGCCCGCCGTCGGTCGCGCTGGCGGAGGAGAAGCGCCTGTTCGGGTCCTCCCGCCGAGCCCGCTGGTTCGGCACCTGAGCCCGCGCCGCCGCGCCCGCTCGGAGCGAGCCCGGATTTCGGGTCGGTGGCGGGCCGGTAGCGTGCTTCGGGTGACCGATGGCGACCAGCCGGACCGCCATCGGGCGACCTCGGTCGGGTTCCCCGAGTCGAGCGGGGTTCACCCCGGCCCGACCGACGCGGCGGCGACCGGTCACGCACGCGTGCCCAAGGGGTGGCGCCTCGTGCTGGTCGTCGGCGGGCTTTCCATCTTCGGGCCCTTGTGCATCGACATGTACCTGCCGGCGCTGCCCCAGATCAGTCGGGACCTGCACGCCGGCACGTCGGCCGTCCAGCTCACCCTCACCGCCTGCCTGATCGGCATCGCCCTCGGTCAGCTGGTAGTCGGGCCGATCAGTGACCGGGAGGGCCGGAGGGGCCCGCTCTTGGTGGGGATCGGCGCATTCGTCCTCTCGTCGACCGCCTGCGCGTTCGTGTCGAACGTCTATCTCCTCGACGGGTTGCGGTTCGTGGAGGGAATGGGCGGCGCGGCCGGCATCGTGATCGCCCGCGCCATCGTGCGTGACCTCTTCGAAGGGGTGACGGCGGCCCGGTTCTTCTCGAATCTCATGCTGGTCACGGGATTGGGGCCCATCGTGGCACCGCAGATCGGTGCTGAGGTCCTGCAGTTCACGTCGTGGCGCGGGATCTTTCTCGCCCTGGCCGTGGTCGGCGCCGGGCTGTTCGTGACGGCGCTGACGAAGGCGCCCGAAACCCTGCCGGCGGAGCGACGACACACCGGGGGGCTGCACGCGACGGCGCAGATCGTGGGGCGGGTCGTGCGGGATCGCTCGTTCGTGGGGTACGCGCTGGTGTCGAGCGCCGGGTTCGGCGCCATCCTGGCCTACATCTCGGGCTCGTCGTTCGTCCTACAGGACATCTATCACCTCTCCCCGCAGATGTTCGGTCTCGTGTTCGCGATGAACGCGGTTGCGCTCGTGGTCGCCGCGCAGATCAACGGCCACCTGGTCCATCGCCTGGGGAGCGGTGCGCTCCTCACGTTCGGGCTCCTCGTGATGGCGGCCGGCGCGACCTCGTTCTTGCTGGCGGTGAGCACCCACTGGTTGGGGCTGGCCGCCGTGCTCCCGTCCCTCGTGGCGCTCCTCTTCGGGTTGGGATTCGTCAGTCCCAACGCCCTGGCGCTGGCCATGCAGAACCACGCCAATGCGGCCGGCGTCGCCTCCGCGTTGCTCGGCAGTTTGCAGTTTCTCGTCGGCGCGACGGTCGCGCCGATCGTCGGCGTCTCCGGCAATCACGATGCACTCCCGATGGGCTTCGTGATGGTGGGACTGGCCGGCGCGGCCATCCTGCTGCGCTTCTCGCTTCCCCCTCGCTCGTCGGTGTCAGTGGCGACCGAGATGCTGCCCGTGCCGTAACGGGCGGCTGCGTCACGGTCCGCTCGGCGCGGGTCGAACGGCCAACCCGGCGCGACGACGGGGCGGCCCAAGCCGGGTCGCCCGCCGTCGCCCGCCGTCGCCCGGAGGGACCCCGGTCAGCGCGGTTGGTGTCGTCAGCTTCCGGTCGAGGAGCTGGACGAACCGCTCGCGCCACCCATGTTGGGGCAAGGCCCGTGGCCCGTCGTCGGTGGCGTGGTCGCCGAGGACCCGGTCCCCGACGAGCCGGTCCCCGAGGACGGGGTGGTCGTCGAGCTCGCGGCGGACTGCGAGGCGCTGGGGGTCGTGGTGGTCGTCGAGGTGGCGGCGCCCGACGCCAGGGTCCCGACGCCCAGCCCCAGTCCGAGGGTTCCGGCGGCCACCCCGGCCACCACGGCCATCTTCTGAAAACGTGACTTCATGTCTCACCTTCCATGTCGAGTGCGGAGTAGGTCCCCGCACTGCCATGGAAGCGGTCGCGCTTGTGAGCCGGCTGTCAGCGGAATAGGAGGGGTGTAAGCGTTCCGTAAATTGGCGTTGACATGCTGTGAACGCATGTCGCTGTGACGATGCGGCGCCTTAGCGCGTGCGCGGATGGGCAGCACCGAACGCGACCATTTCCGACAGCGAGGTTCGAGCGTCTGGTCACCGGCTCGCCTCGAAGCCGAATCTGGAGGCTACGACCGGTATCGGCGGCTCGGGCTCGTCTGAACTGCCCGACCGTGGCATCCGGTAGCGGATCACTACCGGGGCGTCGCCCTCTACGGCTTCAAGTGCGCGTCGAAGAACGCGAGGATGCGCCGCTGTGCATCTCGCGCCGATCCCTCGTGGTAGCCCGATCCTGGCGAGAGTATTCCGAAGACCGGCTCCAAGACGGAGAACGGGAATGGATTCTT